>Ga0209277_10000026_pt1 | contig 91797 bp, 71 predicted proteins | sample JI81AbrownDNA_FD_187503 | JGI IMG/M metagenome (GOLD analysis project Ga0209277, IMG submission 187503) | Wastewater effluent complex algal communities from Wisconsin, to seasonally profile nutrient transformation and Carbon sequestration -... | ecosystem: Engineered > WWTP > Effluent > Algae... | reverse complement strand
CAGCCAGGTCAGAAGCATCAAGCCTATTACGATTTTACAGGCCAGGTTTATCCAAATAAGGGCACTGAGTGGATTTTCCCAGCAGGATAACAACATGGGATAGAGTGGAGGCCAATACGGGTTATAGGAACCATCACTTCCTAAAAATTTTCCGATTGATTGAAAGCTCTGAGCAGCCGATAAGTACTGAACAGAGTCAGAGGTAAGGTTAAACCCGCACGCGCGTCCGTAAAACTCCAGTCCTAGGGATACCACCCACACAACCATAAAAGTAATTCCATATTTCGGCTTACTAAATGTTGTGGAAATCCAGAACAACGCTTTCAAAATAAAATTCTAATTTTATCCTCAAGTTGATCATTTAATTAGAAATACATGAAATTACTCCAGGGAAAAAATGCTCTAGTTACCGGGGCCTCAAAAGGTATCGGGCGATCCATCGCATTAAAATATGCCGAGCATGGAGCGAATGTTGCGTTCACATATTTATCCAGTGTTGAACAAGGCCAGGCACTCGAAGCTGAGCTCACATCTAAAGGCGTAAAGGCGAAAGGTTACCGATCCGATGCATCGGATTATGCGCAGGCAGAAAAACTGATCAATGATGTAGTAGCTGATTTCGGTTCGCTCGATGTATTGGTTAACAATGCCGGAATCACGCAGGATAATTTGCTTCTCCGCATGACGGAAGAAATGTGGGATAAAGTGATTAACGTAAATTTAAAATCCTGCTTCAACACGGTGAAGGCAGCCACCAAGCCGATGATGAAACAAAAGAGCGGCTCTATCATTAACATGACCTCGGTGGTTGGATTAAAAGGCAATGCCGGCCAGGCAAATTATGCTGCATCAAAGGCAGGTATCATTGGCTTTACAAAATCCGTTGCGCTTGAATTAGGCTCACGCGGCATTCGCTCGAATGCGATTGCTCCGGGTTTTATTGAAACAGAAATGACGGCAGTTCTTGATCCGAAAACAGTTCAAAGCTGGCGCGATGCAATTCCGTTGAAACGTGGCGGAAGACCGGATGACGTTGCGGATGCATGTGTTTTTTTAGGATCGGATATGTCGACCTACATCTCCGGCCAGGTGATCCAGGTAGATGGTGGAATGTTGACCTAACTCACTGATCTTTAGAACATTCAAAGCCTCGCTCAAGCGGGGTTTTTTTATGTTTACGAACACCCGTTAGAGTACACCGATAAAAAAATTAATCACAATGCTTTGGAAACCATGTGATTCGCTTCTACGTTTGTGATATCAAAGTCGAAGAAAGCACATCGCTTAATCGATTTATAAAGAAGTGTGGAGAGACAGGCTCTTTGAAGCACTAGCAACCAGTAGCAATACCAGGTGCTAAATCCTGACTCCGGTTCGGATGGTCCGAATCGGGAACTATAAACCGATGTTAACATGAAAAATTTCATCAGCAACATTTCAGTAGAAGCCTTCCGGGCTTTCGATACTTTCATCTCTCGACTCGAGCAATCCATTTGTAATCTGTTTTGTAACAACATGTGTATGTGTTGTTGCGGCTGTTGCTAAGCGAAGCGTACCGCATCGTGCAACACACTAGTCTATGACCGTGTCATGTGACAGGCATTTTGGTTACGGCTATGCCCACTAACAATTTCACTAAAAACAGATTATCAAAACATTACAACCATACACAGTATGAGCTTACAATTCGAAACACTTCAATTACATGCAGGTCAGGAAATTGATCCAACAACCGGTTCACGCGCTGTACCGATTTATCAAACAACTTCATATGCCTTTAAAAATGCCGAGCATGGAGCCAACCTTTTTGCCTTAAAAGAATTTGGAAATATTTATACGCGCATCATGAACCCAACCACCGATGTGTTTGAAAAACGCATTGCAGCATTGGAAGGCGGAGTTGCAGCTTTAGCAGTTGGCTCTGGCCAGGCCGCACAGTTCATTGCGCTGAACAACATTTTACAATCCGGTGACAATTTTGTTTCGACTTCATTTCTGTATGGCGGGACCTACAACCAGTTTAAGGTTGCCTTCAAACGATTAGGTATCGATGTCCGCTTCGCAGAAGGCGACAAGCCTGAAGCATTTGAAAAGCTAATCGACAATAACACAAAAGCACTGTATCTCGAAACCATTGGGAACCCGGGCTTCAACATCCCTGATTTTGAAGGCATCGCAGCGTTGGCCAAAAAACATGATTTACCATTGATTGTAGATAACACGTTTGGCGCTGCCGGATATTTGTTCAAACCGTTGGAGCATGGCGCTCATGTTGTTGTTGAGTCAGCAACCAAATGGATTGGCGGTCATGGCACAACGATTGGAGGCGTGATCGTGGATGGCGGAAATTATAACTGGGGCAATGGGAAGTTCCTGCAGTTTACAGAGCCTTCAGAAGGTTATCACGGACTAAAATTCTGGGAAGTTTTTGGAGAAGGAAATCCTCTGGGCTTGCCAAACATTGCGTTCGCTATTCGTGCACGTGTTGAAGGTTTGCGTGATTTCGGGCCGGCTCTTAGTCCGTTTAATTCATTCCTCCTGTTGCAGGGACTGGAAACCTTATCGCTTCGTGTGCAACGTTCAATTGATAACGCGCTTGCATTAGCACAATGGTTGGAAAAACATCCGGAAGTTGAAAATGTTAACTATCCGGGATTGGAAAGCAGCACGTATCACAAGCTTGCCAAGAAATATCTGCGCAATGGATTTGGAGCCGTGCTTTCCTTCACCGTGAAGGGAACAAAAGAAAATGCGGGTAAGATCATTGACAGTCTCAAGCTTGTCAGTCACCTCGCCAATGTGGGCGATGCTAAAACGCTGATCATTCAGCCAGCTGCAACAACACACCAGCAATTAAGTTATGAAGAACAGTTGACTGCCGGTGTATTGCCAACGTTGTTGCGTGTATCAGTTGGTATTGAACATATCAACGACATCAAAGCAGATTTTGAGCAGGCCTTTGAAAAAGTATTTAAAAAAGATTTAATCGAGGGATAGCCACCCTCATTCCCCGGCCATTCTCCTTCGGGAGAAGGGCGACCGGGACTACTGAATTTTATGGAGAAGACAGATCACACATTTCATTACAATCAATTATTTGCGCTGGAGTCCGGGAAAACATTGCCCGGTTTCCAGCTTCGATACACTACGCTCGGAAGGTTAAATGCTACACGTTCCAATATTGTTTGGGTTTGCCATGCATTAACCGGAAGTTCAGACTTTACCGCGTGGTGGAGTACACTGTTTACGGATGATAGTCCGTTTAATCCACAAGAGCATTTTATTATATGCGCCAACATGCCGGCTGGATGTTATGGGTCAACCGGGCCCTTGTCTGTTAATCCAGAAACCGGAAAACCGTTTTATCACAGCTTCCCGACTTTAACTAATCGCGATGTTGTAAAAGCATTTGACCTGCTGCGTACCCATTTAGGCTTTGACAAAGTTCATACGCTGATAGGCGCATCGTTAGGGGGGCAGCAATTGCTGGAGTGGGCTATTGAAAAGCCGGAAGTATTTGAACACATTATTCCGATTGCTACGAATGCCTTTCATTCACCTTGGGGAATTGCATTTAATGAAGCACAACGTTTAGCGATTGAAGCAGACATAACCTGGAAAGAAGATGATGCACGAGCCGGCTTAAATGGATTGAAGGCTGCACGAGCAATTGGTATGCTTTCGTACCGACACTACTCCGGATTTGCACAGTCGCAATCGGAGAAATCGACTCAGGTGCTGGAAGATTTCCGGGCAGCCACTTACCAGCGCTATCAAGGTGAAAAACTGGCAAAGCGTTTCAATGCCTTTACCTACTGGTTGCTTTCCAAGATGATGGATAGCCATAACGTGGGCCGCGGAAAAGAATCGGTGGCAGAAGCGCTGCGTTCCATCAAGGCAAAGGCGTTAATCATCAGCATTGATTCCGATATTTTATTTCCACCGGAAGAGCAGGAGTTTCTGGCGAAACATATTCCAGATGCTCAGCTGCAAACACTTTCATCGGCTTACGGACACGATGGTTTCTTAGTAGAGTACACAACGTTTAAAGACATCATTAAAAATTTTTATCAACCCACCTTACATAAAGTATCAGTATGAGAAAGAAGTTAACATTAGGTTTATTCGGATTCGGATGTGTAGGCCAGGGATTATACCATGTGCTTGAAGAAACTCATGGGTTGAAAGCCGAAATCAAAAAGATTGTAGTGAAGAATAAAGACAAGCAGCGATCACTAAGCAAAGATCTTTTTACATTCAATAAAGAAGAAGTTCTGAATGATCCGGAGATAGATGTAGTTGTTGAGCTGATCGATGATGCTAAAGCAGCTTTTGAAATCCTAAAAGAAGCCCTCAAAAACGGCAAGCACGTTGTGACTGCGAACAAAAAGATGATCGCAGAGCATTTGGAAGAGATCTTTTTTCTGCAGCAGCAATACGATCGCTCGGTATTATATGAAGGAGCTGTGTGCGGAAGTATCCCAATCCTGAGAAATTTGGAGGAATACTACGACAACGATCTGCTTACAGGGATTGAAGGAATTTTCAACGGCTCAACCAACTATATTCTTACTAAAGTCTTTGAAGAGAAGAAAGGTTATGAAGAAGCGCTGAAGCAGGCACAAGAGCTTGGCTTTGCTGAATCTGATCCGCGGTTGGATGTGCAGGCATTTGATCCAAAGTTTAAGCTCACGATTGCGATCGCACATGCCTTTGGTGTTTTTGTAAAGCCTGAAAACATCATCAACATTGGTATTGATAAGATCTCCGATCTGGATTTAAAATTTGCACGTGAAAAAGGCTATGCGATCAAGCTTATCGCCCGTGCTGTTCGTTTAGAAGGAAAAATTTATGCACTTGTAGCACCGCAGTTCATTGAAGCTGAAAACCCGTTGAGTAACATTCGCCTGGAGTACAATGCGGTTCAGTTACAAGGTGCGTTTGCAGATAAGCAATTGTTTGTAGGCAAAGGTGCGGGCAGCTACCCTACCGGATCAGCCGTACTTTCTGATATTTCTGCATTAACGTACGATTATCGCTACGAGTACAAGAAAACACATCAGCTTCCTAAAAACGAGTTCTCAAATGACTGGCGTGTTGAAACCTTCGTCCGCTTTCCGCATGGCGAAAACGTATCCATCCGGGATTTTGAAAAGTTTGAAGCAGGGTACGCGGCCAGTGGTCAGCATTACATGCTGGGCGAGGCGGATTTTGCAAAGTTGAAGGAATGGTCGCAACATGAGAACATCGGAATTATTCTCGCCCCGCAGGCAACGTTTAAGGCTACAAGTCGAACCGTTAAATCTGAATTACTTTCTGCCTGATTTAGCGTATCTGGCACCGTTAGCCGTTTGGGTTGAATGTTAATTCATGATAGCTTTGTAGAAAGGCTGTCATGGATCTAACCATTTTATTTTCCCCTGTTGACGAGTCGGTTTATTCCGGCATCACCTCGCACGCCACCTTCTTTAAAAACATCAAAATATTCGGTGAGAAAATGCCGTCTTACAAGGATGCACACATCGCGATCTTTGGAATAAAGGAATCACGGGGCGGGGAAAATAATGCGGGTGCTTCACAAGCTCCGGATGAAATCCGCAAGAAGCTTTACAATCTTAAGAAGGGAATCGGGAGTTACCGGATTGTTGATTTGGGTAATCTAAATCCGGGGCACGACCTGGATGAAACCTATGTACGCATCAGCGAGGTATGCCGGATTCTGTTAGAGAATAATGTTCTTCCGTTGATCATTGGCGGAACGCACGACCTGGATTACGGTCAATATTCCGGGTACGAAACGATGAGCAAGCTGGTTAGCTTTCTTAACATCGATGCCTTTCTGGATCTGGAGGATAAAAAGGAATCAGCTCCTCACCAGCAGCATATTCATAAGATACTGCTACACGAACCAAATTATCTTTTCAGCTACACGCACCTCGCCTACCAAAGTTATCTGATTGATTCTTCACATACTGCCGTGCTCGAGAAGTTGTATTTTGAAGCTTTTCGCATCGGACAGATGCGCACTAGCCTGCAGGAGATGGAACCCGTAATTAGGAATGCCGATATGCTCTCGTTTGATGTCACCGCCATTCGTTCTTCGGATGCACCGGGCAATGCAAATGCTCAGCCGTTCGGTTTAACCGGAGAAGAAGCCTGCCAGATTTGTTGGTATGCAGGACAAAATGAAAAGCTCAGCTCCATCGGGTTTTATGAATACAATCCGGAGCTTGATGATGCGCATAAAAAAACAGCATCGGTTGTTGGAACAATGATCTGGTATTTCGTAGAGGGGTTCTATCATCGTAAGAAGGAACAAAACTTTAAGAGCAACGATTTCCTCAAGTATGTTGCCGCACTGAGCGCGGAGCCTGAAACTATCACCTTCTATAAAAGTAAATTCAGTGAAAAGTGGTGGATGGAAGTGCCGTATCCTGCCGGTCGGGAACGCTATTCCCGCAACAGCATCGTGCCGTGCAGCTATAACGATTATCAGCTTGCCACCAAAGGCGAAGTTCCGGAACGTTACATTACCACGCTGGCCAAGCTGATGTAATATTAATTACCATTGTGCCCCGCGGTATAATAAAGATTGTAGTATCTTAAATCCATTATCGTTGGCCCCGCATGAAACGCATTTTTCTGGTTCTATTCTTTTTGGTCTGGGCAGGTCATGCCGGATTTGGCCAGTCAGCAGGTGTGCGAAGCTGGGCTGAAGCCCAAAAAGCAGGGAAGGCTACCGTTTATGTTTACTGGTATGAATCGCGTCCTTTCATCTACAAAAATGAGAATGGTGAGATGGAGGGCATTGAACAGGAAATTCTGAGCGGGTTCAAAGACTACGTTCGCGAGAAATACAAGGTTGAACTTACGCTTCAATGGAAAGAAACTAAGAATTTTGAAAACACATACCAGACGCTGTGTGATGAAACGCTGCCCGGGGCTTTTGGTGTATCTGCTTTTTCCATAACCCAGCCGCGTAAGGAGCGTGTAAACTTTACATTGCCCTACATGCCGGATATTTCGGTATTGATATCCAGCAAAAACATTCCGATTGTACAAAATGGTGAAGAATTCGATAAGATCTTTTCCGGCCTGGAAGCCATCACCATCAAAGGAACTACCTATGAAGAAGACCTTCAGAAGGTGAAGGTGGAACGCAATATCGATTTTAAGATACGGTACGTTCCTAGCTATCAGAACATCCTGGCTACCATCTCCAGTGCTGAAAATGCATTTGGTGTTATCGATTTGCCAACCTACATGGTTGATCTTAATAAAAACGCAGGCATGTCCGTTAACCGGCAAAACATTGTGCCGTTTAAGCGCGAAGGTCTTGCGTTCATAACCCCCAAGCACAGCGATTGGGCTGAGCCGGTAAATGAATACCTGAGTGGCGGAAAATTTCAGCTCACCATCGACCCGATCATGGGTAAGTACCTGGACAACTCGGTTTACAATTTCATGGAAGACCTTGCTGCTGCTGCCGACAATGAAGTTATGCTGCTCACCTTTGAAAAAGAAATTCAGAAGCGCGATCAGGAAGGCAAAAACAAGCAGATCTTACGGGAAAGTGTTTTCAGAAATATTCTTACAGCCACTGTATCCATTGTTCTTGTTTTCCTGATCATCATCTTTCTGCTCTACCGGAAACAAAATAAGATCAATGCCCAGCTCACCAATCAAAAGAAAGAAATTGAAGAACAGCGCTTAAATATTGAGCATCAGAATGCACAGCTTGAAAAGCGAAATGAGCAGCTGTCGCACCTCAACGAAGAAAAGAATAACCTGATTAAGATTCTCGCTCATGACTTGAGAACACCGATTAATCAGGTTCAGGGGCTCGCACAATTGGTGTTAATGGAGAATCCTACGCTACCGATAGAGCAAAAAGATTCGGTGAACAAGATTATTGATTCTTCCATCCGGTTGAATGCCATGATCGGTAAAATTCTTGACGTTGATGCGATCGAAAGTAACCGCGTTAACCTTCAGCTTGAAAATATTGATATGAACGCGTTGACGAAACGAATCGTCAGTAGCTTTGATAAAGCAGCCGCCAAAAAGGAAATCAACCTGAGTTTTTCTCCCGCCCCGGCAACTGTTTCCGTAAAAGGCGATATGCTTTACATGACTGAAATTATTGAGAACCTGCTTTCCAACGCCATAAAATTCTCCAGGCGAAAGAAAAGTGTTTCCATAGAAATTAGCGTCTGCGACTTATACGCACTCCTGCGTATCCGCGATGAAGGTCCGGGGTTAACAGAAGACGATAAGCAAAAGATCTTTCAAAAATTCCAACGGCTAAGCGCGCAGCCAACCGAGGGCGAACGTTCAACAGGCCTCGGATTATCCATCGTGAAAAAATACACTGAGCTGATGAACGGCCGGATTTGGTTCGAATCAGAAGTAGGTACAGGCACCTCGTTTAATCTCGAGTTTCCCAAAGCCTGAACAAATCACCCGTTTACAGGGATAAAAAATAATTCAGGAATGCGGATACTTGTTGCATGAAAATAATCTCAAAGGATTTCGCGCTAATCATTATCCGCGTTGCAGCAGCAGGCAACATGCTTATTCATGGTATTTCAAGAGCCGTTACAGGCGGTGTATCCGGGTTTGATGAATACTTGTCTTCCTTAGGCTTTCCCCCGTATAGCGCTTTTATCATTACAGCATTTGAGTTGATTGCCGCAGTGTTAATTATGATTAACCGCTGGGCAAGTATTCTTTCAATTTTCTTTTGTGTCGAACTGATTATGGGTATTATTCTCGTTCACGGGCCCGAAGGGTGGTTTGTAGTTGGTCATGGAAGAAATGGTTCGGAATACAGCGTTTTATTGATACTGTGTTTTGTAAGCATCATTCTTGCATACTGGCCAAAAAGAGAAGGACAGAAATAACTTCTGCCCTTCAAACCCAACCTGCCAAAAAAATCTCTAAAACGTAGAAATGTGAAGCTTTTTGTTCCTTTCCTTCAGCTGGGTTCCTTTTTTCTCGATCTCCGCATCTTGCTTTTGCTCATCTGAAATAATCAACAACAAGTATTGATTCACTTCTTCATGTTTAACAGTAGCCGGTTTACCGGATGTTATCGCCTCCGTTGCGTAAGAATTAACTAACTCTGCATAGTGGTCTGCGAACATGGCGTGTGTAGCAAACATGTCACATCCTAGAATACGGTCACCCGAAACGGCCACAAATCCGATTACATCAGGTTCATTAATTAAAATCTTTTGAAAATAATCAGCATACTTTTTTAAGTCAGCCGAGAATGATTCCGAAGATTTCAGAGCAGCTAACGTTCCTGTTCTGCTTCCTGCAGCATTTTTTGAAGTAGCGTCTGCTACTTTTTTCCAAACCTCTTGTTGGTTTTTGGTAACAGTCCCTGCTTTACGAACCTCATTGGAGGACAACGAATAATAGTTTTTAAAATTTCCCCCGTCTCCGTTTGCCTGCCACCTTCCGTGCTCAACACAGTAAACCTGAACTTTTGTTTTACCCGTTCCGGGGTAGAGGACTACATCCTGCGCAATCATCCTGTCCTGTTTGCCCCCCTGAACAACTTCACCGGATAAAATCATGATGGTATCAGCGGAAACATTCTGAATATATAATTCATTTACGGTTCCGCTGTTGCTTGATGTGCCAGTCTCTGAAATAACAATTCCTTCATTCTTCAACGCCTGCCCCAGCGTTGTATATCGACCTACATCCTTATGCGCTTTGAAAAATGAATCTTTTGCGCGTATCGGATAAAGCTTCAGGTTAAGGTATTGATGAGCGGAGACAGTTTCCGCTTCATCCAGGGAAAGATTACCCTGGTTATACTGTGCACGGACAACGCTAACGGTCAACAGCAGGAATATGATTAAACAGTATTTCATGATCATATACTTTAATTACTTACTCCCACGATAGATTTTTTGCCTTTGCCTTCGATTTGATCGCGTTGATCATCGCTGCATCCAGCATATTTTCCTGTTCTTTAGGTGTATTCTTAACAATGTATTCCTGGCGCTGCTTGTTTACACTTTGAATTTCTGCCTGAATTTTTGTGCGCTCCTCTGACTTTCCTTTCACATACGATTTACGCTGATCAACCGTCATCCCCTTCATTTCCTGGGGAAGTTCATCGTCCTTCGCTTTTGCAATAGCTTGCTCATTTTCTTTCGATGCATCAACAAGATCCCAGGTTGAGTTTGTGTAAGCGTGTGAGCTTTTTGAAACTGTACGTTCGGCTTTGTTGGCTGCTCCATAGCTTCCAGCGTTACTATCCTGAACTTCTTGCAGTCTCTTTTTATCTGATCCCGTGCTTCCATAGTACACATACGTCTTATTCAGCTTGTCGTTAAGCTGCGATAATCTGTCATCGTAGGGCGTAGCAACATACACAGTCTTGCTGTTCTGCTCAATGCTCATAAACGTTCCACCCGCAATGTCAGCACCATCCTTCCAGTTTGAATTCATTCCTTCATTGAAGTCTCCGCAATAAATTGTGTTAATCGTTACTCCTTTTTCTTTTGCCAACGCGCACGCTTCCCGGTACGAAACTGATCCTTGCGTAAAAGGCTCATTGCCTGCAATGAAGATCATCCGGAGGTCAGCACTTGAAGCCGACCAATCCAATTGATTTAATGACGTGCGGATAACATGGCCGCAGAATTCACTTCCACCATTGGTTCGCAGCGCAAACAATTTTTCGGAGATCAGGTCAAGATCATTTGTTAGTGCACTGACCTGGCGGATGTAGCCTTCTGAAGAAGGTAAGCCATCGTTACCATATTCATACAATGCAATTTTGATCTTGGGTTTTGAGCCGTCACTGCATTTTGCAGCCGCCAGTTCGTTTACAATTTTCCAAAGCTGGGATTTGGCCTGATCGATCAAGCCGTCCATGCTATTGCTAGTGTCTAGTAGCAGCGCCAGCATAATGGTTTGATCTTTCTCCGGTTTAGGAGTTTCAATTCGTTTAGCTGCCATACCAGCCTGGTTGCTAAGCATAAAAATGAAGATCAGAAAGGATGAGGCAGCGAATCGTGAGATGCGGTTGCCTTTGTTTGCCGAAGCTATAGCGTTGGCAAAGAGGTTGGGAATAGTTTTCATAACATTTGTGTTTTGGTAAATTTTACGCGAAAAGAATTCTTTTGATAGCCAGACTTAGGGAACCGAAGCGTGCATTGAGGGAACATTGCAGCGGACTTGGTGAACCGTCCAATCCATCCTTTTCTGGCAGAAAAGCGTTTGAATTAAAGTGATTACCTTTCCAGAAGTCACGATTATGCGTAGGATTTGGATCATTTTACTAGTTTTTACAGGAGTCTTTCTTGGACCTAACTCTTTTGCACAGCAAAACGCGGAGAAGGCATCCAAGAAAGATTCTTACAGCAGCGTTAAGTCGCGCGCGAACACAAACGATATTCAACGACTGTTGAGTGATGCCGAAAAAATAAAAATCACGAATCCAAAAGGTGCTCTTGAGAATGTGCAAGAGGCACTGGCGATGAGCATTGCCGAGGAAGACCAGTTCAACGAAGGCAAAAGTTATTTACTGCTTGGAGAAATCAATGAAAGCATAAAGGAATGGAAACTGGCGCTGGACAACTATTTGAATGCATATCAAAAGCTTTATCCGAACGAAAGTCAGCAAGACAGAAAAATTTCGGGTAAGCTGGCTGGTCCCGCTAATAGGTATCCGGAATTTAAAAAATCGCTTGCCGGCCTGGGAAATACAAATTTCAAACTCGGGCAGTTTGATGATGCGTTAAAATATTATCGGGAGCTTTTAACACACAATTTAAATGCTGATGAAAAAGCGGAATGCCAGCTCAATATCTCCGAGGTTTACTATGGCATGAAAAATTATGACCAGGCGTTAAAAGCATTGGATGAAATTAATGACCTGTCAAAAAACAAATCCTCTTCCATAAGCATTCGCATTCAAAATCAGCGGGCGAAAATTTACCTGCAGCAAAACCAGCTTGACAAAACGCAGAAGTTATACTCCAACTCCCTGCAAGACATTCGTTCCGGTCAGGCTGCGCCAAGCGCAGCTGTTCAGCAGTCTACTCAGGAAACAAAAGAAGAGCTTGCCGGTGCACTAAAGGAGCAGGAAAAATATGATGACGAGATTAATTTACGCAGGCAGGCCATCGAGTACAACGTTGAAACCAACAACCTTCCGGAAGTCACCCGCGATAAGCTTGCGATCAGCAATTCATTAGCAACCAAGGGTGACATTCCAGAAGCACTTAAGGAAGCTGAGGAAGCCGTTATGATTGCCGATACCATTGATAATCCGAAAGAACAAGCCAATGCGTATCTGTCATTGGCCGATTTGTATGAAAAGAGTGGCAAAAGCACGAAAGCCATAACAGCGTATAAAAAATACAGCCAGGCCGTTGCTGAAAGTGAAAAGCTAAATGCGATCAGGCTCACTGAACGGTCAGAGCTTATTAACAAACAAAAAGATATTGAAGAGCTTTCAAAAACTGTTTCAATCGGCCAACGGGAAGAGAAAATTCAGAATCAGACGGTGTTCCGGCAGCAACTTATTATTTATGGATTGTTGCTGATCATTTTGATTGTTGCCGTTGCGGCTTACTTTATTTATCGCAGCGCACAGGCAAGCAAGACCGCCAATCAAATGCTTGCATTAAAATCACTGCGCAGCCAGATGAACCCGCATTTTATCTTTAATGCGTTGAATTCGGTCAATCATTTTATTGCCCAGCAGGATGAACGTACGGCAAATAAATTTCTTTCTGAATTTTCACAGCTGATGCGGCTGGTGCTGGAGAACTCGCAGGAAGACTTTATTCCGTTAACTAAAGAGCAGGAAATTTTAGCGTTATACCTTAAACTGGAACACTATCGATTCCGCGACAAGTTTGACTACGAAATCAACATCGATGAAACTATCAGCACGGAAACAGTTGAAGTTCCACCCATGCTCATTCAGCCGTATATAGAAAATGCGGTGTGGCACGGTTTACGGTATAAGGAAACCAAGGGAAAGCTGCTGCTGAACATTTCAACCGAAAATGGATTTTTAGTTGTTGAGGTTATAGATGACGGCATCGGTCGAAAAAAATCAGGTGAGCTGAAAACTGCCAACCAACGCAAGCACAATTCAACCGGCCTGAAAAATATTCAGGAGCGTCTGCAGATTATTAATAAAGTCTATAAATCACACTATCGCGTGGACATTGAAGATTTAACAGAAGAAGGCGGAACACGTGTAAAAATCTCTCTACCTATCACTAAAACTCTGGCTGCATGATAAAAGCTGTGATCATTGATGACGAGAAAGACAGCCGCGATATCCTGGCTAACTACCTGAAAAAATACTGTCCGGATGTTGAGGTTTGCGGCTTTGGTGAATCGGTTGCTACCGGATTGGAAAGCATTAACAAGCACAAGCCCGATTTAATTTTCCTTGACATCGAAATGCCGTATGGCAATGGGTTTGACTTGCTGGACAAGGCAGCAGAAATAACCTTCGAAACAATATTTGTTACTGCCTTTGATAATTATGCGATTCAGGCGTTGAATCAAAGCGCTGCTTATTATTTGTTAAAACCAATCTCCATCGATGAGCTGATCAAAGCCGTTGACAAAATTCGTAAAGAACGAAGCGAGGAAAATTACACGCGCCACGCGCAAGTGTTACTGGATAATATCCGCACAACGGGCCAGCAGAAAATCATGCTGCCAACCATGGAAGGTTTTGAGATCGTTACCATCAGCTCAATCCTGTACTGCGAAGCAGCGGATAATTTCACCAAGTTTTATTTTGAAAGTGGTACCCCCCTCCTCATTTGCCGTACACTGAAATATTTTGAAGACATCTTGAAAGATCACCGGTTTGTACGCATTCATCGCTCCTACCTGATTAACCCCGATTACGTTATTCGCTATGCAAAAGGTAAAGGCGGTTCGGTTACCATGAAGAATAACCAGGAGCTTGAGATATCACCAAATAAAAAGGAAGAATTTCTTTCTCTCTTCGAGCGATAGCCTTAACAAGAAAATAATTTTTCTAAATAACGTTTTTGTTTTGAAATGAAATCCACAGTGATTTATCTTTGCATCATGCTAAGAGAAAAAGCACCATATCGATTTAACAACACGCAGAATAGCGATATTCTGTTAAAGCCGCGCATTTTCAGTTAATCACCTTCGTGATCGAACACTGAAAAAGCCCGGCATCGTCCGGGTTTTTTGTTTTTTAAACCAATTGAAAATAAAAAACAAAATGTCTGAAAAGACACTGGCATTGCTTTGCCCTGTAAGCAGTCAATGCGATTAAAAAGATGTAAAAGATTAAAAATAAGTCGGTGAAGACTGACAGAACAAAAATGGAAAAGATAACCTGGATGGAAGAATACCTGGAAGAGGGACTGCGACTCGCGGCTGAAGAAGGCCATGAGCCTGCGCTCAAACTTCTAGACAAGCTTCTGTATGAAGAACCCGGCTATGCCAGGCTGCACCATACATTAGGCATAGTATATTTTTACCATGCTGATAAACCCGAGCAAGCTGAACATCATTTACGGCTGGCTATTCAGTTTGATAAGAAGTTTGCCGAACCGTATTGGTATCTCGGTAAATTGTTAAGCGATGCTGATCGTTTAGATGAAGCGATTGAAGTGTATAAAAGCGGAATGAGGGCCAAACGAGCTCAGAAAGCTGAATTATTAAGTGAAACCGGAAGGGCATACGAATTGAAGAAGAAGTTCAAGATGGCCATCCGGCATTACAGGAAAGCGCTGGGGTATTCGGCAGAATTATGGAATTGCCTTGTGATCGAACAAAGTATTAAACGATGCAAGCGCAAACAGAAACAGTAAATAAAACAACGTTCGGTATAAAACCGAACAGAAAGGAGTAAGACATGAAATGGCAATGCCATTCCATGTCTCTTAAACATTAAATTATTAATGACATGAAACGCAAGATGTTAAGCGGCAAAGACCTAATCAAGATTGGTTACCCGGAAGGGAAAGCGGTTGGCATTGCCATCAACACCGTATTAAAATATTTCCGCAGAAGCGAGAAGGATGAAATTTTTGAGATGCTGAAAGCCGTACTGGCCGAGCCGAAAAAATTTGTCGATGACTCGATCTGGAACAAAACAGCCCTGACACTTGTACCGGGCGAGAAGAAGTCTCGCGTGCACGAGCTGTTGAAGAACCGGATAGAATACCCGATCTATGGCGCTGGGGAAATTGAAGAGGGTGCGCGTAACCAGATGGAGATCGCCATGAAGTTGCCGGTAACAGTTGCCGGAGCGTTAATGCCCGATGCACATCAGGGTTATGGATTGCCAATCGGTGGCGTACTGGCTACGAACAATGCAGTTATTCCGTACGGAGTGGGTGTTGACATCGGATGCAGAATGTGCTTGACCGCTTATCCCTTGGATGAAAAATTCCTGGAACGGCATCGGGCAAACCTGAAGCAAATCCTGATTGACAACACACGATTCGGATACGAAACATTTCAGCGTGCGAAAGATCACGAAGTGCTTTACAACAAAGCATTTGATGAGATCACGGTGCTGAAAAATTTACGGGGACGAGCAATTGCGCAGATCGGTTCATCAGGAAGCGGAAACCACTTCGTAGAGTTTGGGTTGATGACGTTGCACGTTTACAACGAATGGAAATTACCGGCAGGTCAATACGTATCTGTGCTTTCCCATTCGGGTTCGCGCGGCTTGGGTGCAGAGATCGCTAGACACTACACACGTCTAGCGAAACAAGTGTGCTTGCTTCCTGGTGCAGCGTCAGCCCTTGCATGGCTTGATCTGAACACCGAAGCCGGACAAGAGTACTGGATCGCCATGAATCTGGCAGGAGACTATGCTTCGGCTAATCATCATCAGATTCACGAACGCATCGAAAACGCACTGGGTGAAAAGGCTCTGCTGATGGTGGAGAACCACCACAACTTTGCGTGGAAGGAAAAGATGGTTGATGGAACAGAGGCCATCGTTCACCGCAAAGGCGCAACACCTGCAGGTGAAGGTGTGCTGGGAATTATTCCCGGCTCCATGACCGCACCGGGATTTGTAGTGAAAGGAAAAGGCAATGAAGCATCCCTTAACTCGGCTTCACACGGAGCGGGGAGACTGATGTCGCGAAGCGTGGCCAAACAAAGCATCACCAATAGAATGGTGAAACAGGAATTGGTAAAACATGAAGTCGATTTGTTAGGCGGAGGTTTAGACGAAGCCCCGATGGCCTACAAAGACATCCGCAAGGTGATGCAGCACCAGACTGATCTGGTGGAAGTGCTCGGAGAATTTACTCCGAAGATTGTAAGAATGTGCGGTGATAATTCAGCCGCAGAAGACTGATTCAAAACTGAGGTACATGTTAGCTCAGTGTTGAGCAGCATGAACTAAAATTTTGAAAAGTTATGACACGTATTGAATGGATTGAAAAATACCTGGTAGAAGCAGAGAAGTTGATTTATGAAAACCGGATTGAAGAAGGTTTTCGGATCATGAATGATCTATTGTACGAGGAGCCAGGCTATGGAAGTCTGCACAACCACTTAGGTTGGGCGTACATGTATTACTCTTCTGCAGATGCCCGTGCTGAGCTGCACTTAAAAATGGCGATCAGGTTCAACACCGAATTCGCAGCAGCGTATCAGCACCTGGGCACCTTGCTGATTCGGTCAGGCCGGTACGAGGAAGCCTTGGAATACCTTGAAAAAGGGTTGACCAAGTTCAATGCTAACCGTACAACCTTTCTGGAAAAGATTGCGAGCGTGTATGAATTGAAAAGGGATTACACAAAAGCAATCCGCGTATACAAAGAAGCCCTGGCATCAACCGCGGGTTTCGATGCAGCTACCTATACCGAAGCAATTAAACGTTGCCGTAAGAAAAGATGGGTGCTGATGTTTACCTTTTAACAAAGTCGTTCGGGTTAACCGGACGACTTCTTATGGAGATTAAGCTAACTAAGTAGAAGCATAGTTCTGATCCCGATAGCAATCGGGAAGCTAAGGATCTGGAGCGTTACCAGAAATCTCCACCAAGGGCAAGAGATTATAAATTTATAATCATCAGTGCCGGTGGCGCGATAGCATAGTCGCTGACAAATGCACCCTGACTGTAAACGTCCGGGAGATCGAGGTTAAAGCCCTCCGCGCCACAGAATATTTCTATCTTGGAAGAAATTTGCCCCCATGAAAACAAAAGATTTCTTCCGGCTTGTGATCAAGTTGCTTGGACTTTACTTACTTGTGATTTACGTGTTCCAGAGTTTGCCTAACACAGTGCTGCCTTATTTCTATCTTTTCAATGAAGGTAATAATGAATGGATGCTGTCTATTTGGCCCACGATTATGACACTTTTGCTTGTTGCGCTTTTCTTTTTCCTGACATTCAATCCTGATTTTTTTATAGAAAAACTCAAACTTGATAAAGGGTTTGATTCCGATGTAATCGGACTTCAAAATCTAAATGAAAAAAGTATTCTGAATGTTGGTATTATTTTAATAGGAGGCTTGATTTTTATCGAAAATCTGGCGCCTTTTTTAAACAGTTCATTTTTTTTTATAAAAAGCAAAGTAGCAACATCTGAAGAACTAAGACTTCAATCTAACCTGGATACTCAAAGCTACGTCCGATTAGGCATCAATATTCTCAACATGATAATCGGATACGTGCTGCTCTCTAATTACCAGCCATTAAGTACATTTTTGTTACCCAAGAAAGAGAGTCCGGATAAAGAAAATTGAACCCCTGGACATTATGGAATTCGGGCCGGTTCTGCATCTCATCAGCATTACCAGCCAGAAAAGCCATGAAAAGCTCGATTTCGCTCATAATTCCGAAACCCGGCATTGCCAAGTGGGGCAATTTTAATCATACCACCCTGGTAAGGGCCGAATTATTCAGAGGTAAAATCAATGATAAAGCTGTCGCTAAAACGGTTGAAGGAATTGTGCGGTCTTCAATGGATTTATCTGCTCTTTCCGGAATTACAGTAAGGCTCAAAGGAACAAACCTTGAAGCTCAAACCGATGCGAATGGATGGTTCTCCATGATCGTTGAAAAGCCAACGGCTAACGATATTTTAGTTTTTACTTCCACCGGGTTCGATACTTTACAGGTATCCATGGTCAATGAAGATTTTCTTCATGTTAACCTGAAGCTTGCGGAACAGAAAAGTGTATCCAGCAAGAAACGCTGGACGGTCAGAAATTTTTTCTCGTTCTAAAAGAAATCAGATTTCGTCCGTGTCTCTTCTTCTTTTCAGCAGGCCAATACCCGAAACAAAAAAGATAAACCCCAGGATAGCCATCGCCCATGGGCTAAGGCTTACCATGTTTGGTCCGAAAATTCCCATCACTCCAATAATTAATCCGGCAATGCCAAGCACAACCAGGATAAGAGCCAAAATTTTTATCATATAACTGCTTTATTAATCAAGCGTCTTGTTCAGCTCTTCGAGCTTTTTTTGAAGATCAGCTTTAGCAGCAGCAATTTTAGTGTCAATCTTCTTCGTAGTGCCTTTTACGGGTATTTCGGTCATTTTATCAATGGCAGCAGTGTAGTAGGAAGTCCACACTTCCAGAATATGTTGCTCATCCGTAACCTTCGCACCTTTAACAACAGCATCCTTACTTAACACAAATTCTACATTCAGCCGGTCGAGCGCGCTTTTCTTTATCTCCTCGATCAACGTGATCGTTGCTGCTTCATCCGCGGATGCGAGAACATACGCAGTCGCTAATGCACTAACGCCAACGTTTTTCATTTCTTCGGATGAAGTCATTTCGAGGCGATCGCCATCCGTATGATAGTACACATCCGTAAAATGCCACATTAGGAGACCTGGAATTTTTGCTTGCAGAAATGGAGTATGATCACTTCCGCCTTCGAATGGATTGGTGTTGACAACCCAGCCGTTAGACTTTGCCTGCTGCAAACAGCGATTCAATAATAAATCATTAAAGTAATGCGGGAACATCTGCGATTCTTTGAGCACGCTTCCGCCCCACTCGGTGTGCTTTTCTTTGCCACGTGTCCAGATCGCAGACGGATCTGGCATCTTCTCAATCAAAAATGATCCGCCTGTTTTCGAAACATCCTCTCCTACCATGTCGAGGCTTAATCCCCACTTAATGCCTGCGGCACGCTTCCCGTCATCCTTGATGTAACGGTCGGTGGATACAATCTCATCGCCCCACAAAAAAGTAATGGTTCGTTGCGGGATAAATTTCTTTTGTTGAATGAGCTGTGCGGTTGTTCGAGCCATTTCGGCCAACGTGGCAACACCTGTAGCGTTATCGTTCGCGCCAGGCTCCTGTACGTGTGCGCTGTATACAAACCGTTCGTCTGGCGTAACGCTCCCGCGAGCATTCGCAACGATTGTTAATTCCTCTGCGCGGTAAATTTTTGTTTCAATTTTTACATGAACGCTTGCTGGCCCTTTTGCCAACGCTGCCCTCAGCCTTTCCTTAGCCTGATAGGAAAGCATAAGTGCCCACCTCTGGCTTACCGAATCCGTATAGGGAATACTTTGGAACTGGATTGAGTTAACATTTTTTTCAGGTTGGGTGTACTTGGGTAGTGAGTACGCTAAAACCCCAATAGCTCCTTTTGCTATAGCTTGCCTGTACAGTTGAAATGCACCCGCTTCAGCCATGACAATTTTCCCCGTAAGATCTTTCCCTTCGAAGTCTTCCTTTTTGCCTTTACCAAGATCAATTACTTCAGCTGTTATACCTTCTGCAGGAGTGCTGGCTGAATGGGTAGCAATCATATTTCGGTTAGTAGCGAACTGTAATACCGGAACTGTTTCACCTGCTATCGTTAATGATGCATTTATAGGTTCCCAGGTAGGTTGTTTCATTTTACGCGTTTCGATCCGATAGGTAAGCGGACCGTCAGCTTCTCCGCTAACTTCTTTTTTATACCCGGCATCCTTCAGAATTTTTTCAACATAATAAATGCTTTCATCGAAGCCCTTGTTACCCGCCAGTCGCCAACGCTGCTCTACAAATGCAGTTGTTTGATGGGTGTTATCAGCAGAGAATTCAGAACGCAAATCGGTGTAATATTTCTCGAATGCTTGCCGAGAAAATGCCGATAACGTTAGACTGATCGAAAACAGAACTAAAAAGTACTTCTTCATAGTAGAAAAATAATCTGGCTCAAGGTAAGCCGAAATCCTGAAAATGTCAGGCATAAAAAAGCCCCGCTCAGGCGAGGTCTTTTTTCACGAGAAAAATATTCAGTATCTACTTCCTGGCCCAAACTTCTACGGTTGCTTTTTCGCTGTTTTCATTCTTGGTATCATACCAGAATGTTACTTTTTCGATAATTCGCTTATTACCTGTAAGGTCAATCAACTTCCCATCATTATCCTTCCCCAAAACTTCCGGAAGCTCAATATCCTGCTTGTCGCCATTGGCAAAATGAACAGTTGCTTTATGAACGTTCAACGTGCCATCGAGTACTTTAATTTTCAGGGCAGTGTAAGTCTGCTGGCTTTTATTCAGGGAAACAACATCGTGGTCGATTGTATAGTCAACCGTTTCTGTTCCGATTTTATCCCATGTTAATTTATTTTGCGCAATAGCTGAATACCCTGCCAGTAAAAAAGCCAATAAGAACACGCCTGTTATTTTAACGAGTTGATTTTTCATAGTACTTGTTTTTTGAATTTGTTTCTTCTGCCATAGCTCGAAAAACATGCCATCAAAAACAACGTTGAATAGCACGCTATTGACTACTTTATCTCGCGGGGTTGTGGAAATTTTTTCCGCCAAAATGCGACAAATAACCGCTTCTGAGGCCTTTTTTTACCATCCGGGTAACCCTGGCACGATCTTTCCATAGCATTACCTGAGTACACTAAATACCGCTGATTTTTATGGATTTAATGTTTACAACAGGTTATGAAAAAGATTATCTCAATACATATTATACTCCTATCGTTGATTTTAATGCCGCTTGTGGCTACCTCCACACGGATGAGCCATACCGGGGAAAAAATCTACATACGGAATAACAATCGTGTTGTACTGGATGCGCTTACTATTTATCATCCGACAAAAAACCAATGCGACAAAACTCCGTTGATCACGGCCAGCAATTCAAAAATAAATGTGGATGATTTAAAAAATCAAAAGGTGCGCTGGATGGCATTGTCACGTGATTTGCTGAAACGCTGGAACGGAGAATTCAAGTATGGCGATACCGTTCTTGTTACAGCAGGTGATCCTCAAATTGACGGCTTATGGATTATTAAGGACACCATGAATAAGCGTTTCAAAAAGAGGGGAGATCTTTTATTCGATAGTCAGGTGCGCAAGCTTGGGAAATGGAGAAATGTCGAAATCTCAAGAGTTACCTGGTTAACACGTACAGAGGAATCATAACTACGCTCTGCTTAGGAAAATCTCCCGGAGCTTTTAGGCGCTACTTCGCAATACGCTGTTTGCAATGCGTCTTTGAACAACGTTTTCCTTACTTTTTTCAGATCGATCATTGTCCAGCCTTGTTTTCCCCAGGCATTTTGAAGCGGACTTATCCCAGTCTTGCCTGTACTGAATACAGATTGATCAATCTCGTTCAACTTCACTACAACCTTTTGATTTTTCGTATCGAGTGTGGCAAATATTTTCTTTGCAACCCGGAACGAGGTCTTTTCAAAGTGCGGCATTTCAACCGTTTCAGGGAAAGCCAGTGCCCACTTGCTAACCTCCTTCCGTGTAACCATTCCTCAAAATAAAAATTAATCCGTAATGATCCCACAGTAATATCCGTGGTAGTGGGTATTGAGGTGGGAAACCCCTACCGATAGCTTAGCAGAAAAAAGTTATGAAAACCTTCCGCACCCTTTTCCTGGTGTGCTTTCTGCCGGGAAGTATTTTTGCGCAAAGCTTTGGTGGCCTGGATAACAACAAAGGCGATAATGCTTTTACGGAAAATACATTGCTTGTATTTGCGCGATACACAACAGTCTCTGCCAAGTACACAGAATCCTATGGCGGGTTTACCGTAAACCTGAGGCTGCGAAAAGATAAGTACGAGCGCGGGGAATGGTGTTGGAGATTTGAGAACTCAACGTTGGGCGATTTGATTTTCCTGCTCTTCAACATGGAAGAAATGGATGGAAGGAAAACTGAGCAAGCTTTTGGAAATGGTTTCCTGGGGTCCCACCAGTTTTATGGAAACTTAATTGCCACAGATCGTTTATTAATATCGCCAGGATTCAGCATGGGGGACTACATCTTTGCTTCAAAGCGTGAGAATGCTGACTCCACCGGTGCAAGGATTCTTGATCCTGCAGGATATTTCCTGAGTGTTGGACCTGCATTTAAAATATCCTATGTAATCACTGAAAAGCTATGGTTAGATGGGTACGCTTACTACGATATCGGATTTCAGGTTGGCAAGCCGAGCGGAGAGTACAACCAAACCAAGGGTTACGAACGTCCGGGCTTTCTGAGCATTGGTGGCGATATTCATCATGCAGGCACAAGACTTTTTGCGGGAGCACGATTGATGCAGATGATTGATAACGGAGCTAATAAAGACAGTGCAACGCGGATTGATATTTCGTTCGGGTACATGTTCTAACCGTCATTCCTGATAGAAGTCCTGTAGCGAACCCACATAAATGTTGTCCCACCCATCGATAATGTCATCATAGTCATCATCGGGAATATTACTATGACGTACTTCAAATGAAGTGCCTTTAGAATCCGGGTGAAGTTTAATCGTGACAATGGACTCTTCGGGATTGTCGCCAAAATACCATTGCTGCACAATCTTCTTCCCAGGATCAAACTCAAGGTTCTTTCCAACAATGCTTCCATCCCAGAGTGAAAACTCGGTTCCGGGTTCTGCTTTCATTTCAGCCTTCGCACCCGTCCATAGTATGATGGTGTGCTCAAGGGTTAATGCCAGGTAAACATCTTCAGGAGGTGCCGGAATGATGTAATATTTTTTGAAGTCTTTCATTCCGCGTAAATATCTCTACAATTACTCTACTGTCTGTTTAAGCACTCACGCGGAGACTCTTCGTTTTATGCCCCCAGGCTCAACAAAAATACTAAAACCCTTTTGGAATATAATTTGAAGTGCTTCAGGCTAAATCATTACACTATGGAAAAAAAATCAGCCGATAGCCAAAAGGGCGCTTCCGACATAAAAAATCTTACGCACCAGGAAGCCATTGATAAGTTTAAAGAACTCGTTAAACATGAGTCTACATGCCTGTTTACAACACGATTAACCCAGGTACCGCTTACCACACGACCCATGGGCGTTCAAAAAGTTTGCGACCAGGGGAATTTTTGGTTTCTAAGCTCTGGCGACAGCGATAAAAATGCCGAGATTCAGATTGATAACCGTGTTCAACTTTTTTTTATTAACACGTCAGATTATGAATTTCTTTCACTGTATGGAACTGCGACAATCACGCGCGACAAACACAAGATCGATGAACTTTGGAATGGTATTGCCAATGCCTGGTTTGACGGGAAAGACGATCCGCGGGTAACGGTAATTAAAGTAGCTCCGGAAGAAGGATTCTATTGGGATACGAAAAGTGGTAAGCTCGTTTCCATGATTAAGATTCTTGCTTCTGCTGTATCCGGTAAAACGCTGGAAGAGGGTGTAGAGGGAACGATCGCTGTGAAATAATTAAAGAACGTTATTTAGCTGTTCTTTAATTTTTTCAAGCTCTTCCTTCATGGCCACCACGTGTTTTTGCATTTCAGCATCATTGGCTTTTGAGCCGATGGTGTTGATTTCACGGCCAATTTCCTGCGAAAGAAACCCAAGCTTTTTACCGTTGGATTGCTTCTCCTCCAGTATTTGTATGAAATAATCCAGGTGCGTTCTCAGGCGAACACGCTCTTCATGGATATCAAGCTTTTCTATATAAAAAATAATTTCCTGTTCAAGTCTGTTCTTGTCGTATCCTTCTTCGCCCAGGAAAGCAGAAATGTTTCCTTTAATACGGGCCCTGATTTTCTCAACCCGTTTTGGATCGAGTTCTTCAACTTTTTTGAGCGAACTGTAAATGGTGTTACAATACTCTTTAAGCTTTAACGCAAGCGACTTACCTTCTGCCTTCCTGAATTCATCGCATTGCTGAATTGCTTTCTGCAGTACCTCAGCAATTTTACTCCAGTCTTCTTCAATCGTTTCTGTTTCAAGCCTGGTTTGAATAACATCCGGTGAATTTAAGGCCAGCTCAAAAATATTATGAGCCAGCGTCTTGGACGATGCTTCAAGCTTTTTAAGATTCTCCAGATAAGTAAGGAACAGTTTTTCATTATAAACCTGCTTTACCTCTTCCACCCCATACCGTTGCCATTCGATGGAGATTGATATTTTGCCACGTTCCAGCTTTTCACTTACCAGATTTCTAAGATCAAGTTCTTTCTCTGCAAACTGCTTAGGGAATTTTAATCCGAGATCGAAGAACTTTGAATTCAGGCTTTTTACCTCAGCATTGATGCGAAGCGTGCCGTCATCGTGCTGTGCCTGGCCAAAGCCCGTCATTGATTTGATCATACAAAAGGAAATTTAAAAGTCGAAAGTACAACCTTTATCAGAAATCAAAGCCAAGCGTGATAAACCAGGCGGTCTTGCCGACCTCATAATTCTTTACCGGCCAGGCTACATCTACTTTAACATAGTACCCTAACATAGTAGATCGCATGCCCACCCCATAGCTGTAAAGCCACGGGTTAAGGTAATTTTTCAGGTTGATCTGAAATGTACCGTTTTTGATTTGATCGTAATTAGCACTACCGCCATCCGAAAAAGGAGATTGGCCCGACCAGCTTGTTCCGATGTCATAGAACCCAACAAATTGCAGGTGGCGTAAGAAGGTTGATGTAATAGGCGCATTTGTTAATACCTGTACGATGGGAATGCGTAGCTCTACATTCATCATCATCACATTGTTTCCGAATAGCGTAGCGTAATCGAAGCCCCTGAGGTTGGTTGCAAACTCCGCGAAAAGGATGTCCTCATTTAGTGAATCTAATCCGAGTGGATTTTTTTCGCCTGTTGAGGTTGTGCCTGAGTATTTGCTCTCGTTAAAAAGCCAGTTATCCATACCACCTAACAGGTAGTGCTTGGGTGACGGGCCGTAAAATGATCCACCAAATCCGCGAACAGCGAGAATTATTGTTTTATAAATTTTCTGATAATGCCTGACGTCAGCTGAAATTTGACTGAAGCTATTTTCGCTCTCATTCAATCCCTGATAATGAAGATAGGTAAGTTTAACCCGGGTTCCTTCCTGAACATTCATTCCCGTTGGAATGGAGTTGTCATAGACAAACTCAGACTTAAAACCCGCGTAAAAATTATTGGTGGGTTCGGGTGAAACCTCCTTTTTGCTGGTGTATGCTCTTCCAAGATGTACGGACCGAGTGAACGCACCAAAAGGTTTGGCACTTACCCGAATACGCTCACTGATTGGTAATGACGCACCAAATTCAAGTTTATTAAGGGAATACTTGTATGCGATATCATTAACAAATGTTTCTTTGCGTATACCCTTCCTGTCAAAGCGTGCGCTGAAGTCAAGCAACTTGGGAAGATATTGAGCCTCCGCATAGAAATCCCCATTCTTAAGATCAAAGGAAGTCATAAACCCACCCAGGAAACGATAGTTCTCGAGCATGTCATTCATTTGCTGACTGACAGAAAGACCTGGGCCCCGGATCGGATCAATGACAATCGCAGTCACAAGGTTATCCGCACTAAATCTTGATTCGTATGGGAAGGGCCCGGCAATTTTTGCTTTATCGCGTGCTTTCATGTACCGGTTCAGGAACGATTCAGTGGGCTGTGTTTGCTTCACAGCCTCATCTTCAAAAACATAGTTATCAGTGTTAACCACGGAGGATGGCTGAGTGATTTTTACTGTATCTGCCTTCACGGTTGTGCTGTCGGGCAAAGTACTGGGATTTTTAACAGTCAGGCTATCGGGTGAACGTTTCAGGCTATCTTCCTGAGACTCTTTTAACCGCGCGTTGATGAGATCCTTCATGCTCATGGTTTTAGACCCCTGCTGCTGCCGTTTCTCCCGGATGATTCTGGATTGTTGCAATTCTTTTCTCCGGGTTGATGGAGTAAAAATCTGGCGATTGACATTGAACCCTCTGCTGATGTGTATTTCATCTTGCATTTTTCGGTTCGCTACGAGGGCCAGTGTGCTGTGCTGAAAGTTGAGATCATACTCCTGAATACCCGTTGAAAAATTTGTAACCTGCGTGTAAATACTTGTTGAACGATCAAACTTAAAAAGGTTCACAATGCCTCGCTGATCACTCAGGTAATAGAAAATATTAGCACTGAGCGCAATCGGAGCGAAATCCTTGCTGAGCGTATTGGTTACGCGTTGCACTTTTGTTTTTGTCGTGTCGAGGTCAAAAACAAACAAGTTATAATTATCGGTCAGGCTGCCTATGGATACTTTCGTTTTTGAATTCAGCGTATCCGATGTACGGTTTGAGGAGAATACGATTTTATTGGTATTCGGAATAAAGCTTGGATCAAGGTCATCATACACATCATTTGTTAACCGTCTTATCCTGTCGCGTCTTGAGCTAATCAAATACAAATCATTTCTGCCTTCATAGTCCGCACTTAAAACAGCTAGTCTGCCGTTGCTGGAGAAGCTTATGCTTCGCACGTTGTTAAATTTGTCAAGTTCCCGTGGCAGTTTGGTGCGTGTGTTCAAGTCGTAGAGCCAAAAGGTGTACTCTCCATTGCGAACCGCTATTACTCCCAGCGTGCTCGCATCCGACCAGCCAATTATGGGCAGCCGATAGTCAACTTCCTGGCTGATTACTTTACTCCCGTGTGTGATGATTGTTGTTTCCTTCCCTGTTTCGATAGAGCGCACTTTAACAATGTACCTGCCCCGATCATTTTCCGCGTAGGCAATGTATTTGCCGTCCGGACTTACCTTAAGTGTTGTGAATTGCGTGGTATTATTAAGCCTCAGCCGAATTTTTGTGGAGTCAGGATAATTAACGTAGGACTTGCTTACCTGTGCCTGCATTTCTGAGTAATACTGCTGCCACTCTTTAATTACCTGCTTATAGTTAATGCCCAGCGTTATTAATACACTTTGTTCCTCCTTGCGGGTTATGCGTGTGTAGTTGAGAATATTTGAGATACTGCTCTTTCCATATTTTTCGGCAATGAAATTCCAGAACGATTGCCCGATTACGGCAGCTTCTCTACCGGTGAGCCTGTATATCTTATTGATTCGCTTGTTGCGGATAACTTCCCGGACATAATCATCCATTTCCGATGACCAGCCTTTGGCAACATATTCAGAGGCTCCCTTTACAAACCAATCGGACAGGTTCATTAAAAGTGCGCTTTGAAAAATTTCTTTCAGGTTTCCGCCATACATCATTTCATTAATCATAAGGTCGGATACCTTGAACAACAACTCACGCTTAAACTCTTGTGCAGTACCCAGGTAGGAAACTTCAATGTAGGGTTTAACAAATTCAATCTCTCCGTTAACGGTGTATTCCGTCCGGTTCAGCCCCACATTACTTTGACGTTGATCTGCCAGCGAATTATAGAGAAAGATGCGGGTTTTATAATACGGGGCGTAGCCGATAAGATCGGTTATGCGATCAAACTCCGATTCCAGGTATTGAAGCGCTTCTGTTGCAACAGCCCTGCGGCCATCGTAATAGTATACGTCAAAGTTCTCACCGCTCAGGTACAGCCAGTCAAACGAACGATACTGAATCCGGTTCTTACCAAATACCTCATTGGCCCGCTGGGCAGATGCTTCAGGGACGAAGTAGAATAAAACAAGGGCAAATACTAAGAAGCGCGCGATAACTCTCATCTCGGGAAATTTCCACCATAATTATAGTGTTTATAACGCTCAATATCCACCTCTTTGTTTATCGGAGTTTGATTTTCGAGCCATGCTGCTAAAACCCCTGAAAAATAGGGCGCCAGGCTTACCCCCTTCGTTCCAAGACCGTTGAAAATAATAGCTTCCGGTCGGTTCGGATGCGGTCCAACAATTGGCCTGCGATCAGGCGTGGTGGGCCGTATCCCCCAGGATTGGGTAAGAATTCTATACGGGAAGGAAATCAACTCATCCAGCTTTTCGGTTAGTTCAAGACGTGCGCGATCCGTAGTGGATGGCGTCAGGTCGTTTGCGTGATACGTAGCGCCCACTTTCCAGATTCCCGGAACAACGTAAACACCTCGATTGTAAATAGTGGAAATGATATGATCAGTTTGAATAGTTAACGTTTCACCCTTGAGCGGTCTTATAGGCAACCATGAAAATAATTTACCGGAAAGACTTCCGATCCCCTGGCAAAATATGATTCTAGACGCTCGAAACCCTGCGTATTCAACTCCTGATTCTTTAAAGATCAGGGTGCTTTCATCAAACACTTCGTTCAGCAATGTGGCGCGTTGAAGTAGGTAATTTCTAATAGCCTGTGTGAATTTTACAGTGTCCAGGTACCCGCATTGCTTCAGGCTAAGCCCACCGTATTTATTCTTTACCAACTCCGGATCTGTTGGAGATGTATTAACCGTATTAATGTATCCGGTCAGCTCGGCATTGGCGCTTTTCCCCATCCATTCATTTTGTTCTTCAACTGACATAAAGGGCCGGTACAACGGTAACGGGTAAAAGAATCGCTCACCAGTAAGCATTTCAGCATCTTTATAAAATTCATGCAGGTATGGAAACAGCGTGTCAGCGTTCCAGGTTTTAGTCATGAGCCGGCCTGTTATCGGATTGAACAGACCTGCTGCTACTTGCGTAGCGGAATGCTCATCAAACTGATCAATAATAAGAATCCGTTTCCTTTGCTTAAGCAATTGCAGCCCAAGGCAGGAGCCTGCTAGGCCTTGCCCGACAACGATATAATCATATGACGCGGATGAACTCAACTGGCGACTTAATAAACAAAAGTCCAACTTATTTTTGAATTATTAACTTGCGATATGCTTCAGGTAAAAAAATTCACCTTTAACCCTTTTGCTGAAAATACCTTCGTACTCTTTGACGAAACGAAGGAAAGTATCGTGATCGATCCCGGCTGCTATGAAAAAGCAGAACAACACGAACTGGTTGATTTCATAGAAACAAATAAGCTCGTTGTAAAGAAGCTGATTAACACGCATTGCCACATCGACCATGTTTTAGGGAACGCCTTTGTTAAAAGAAAATTCAACGTTCAACTCTACATCCACACTATAGAAGAACCTTTATTACGGGCCGTCAGTAGTTATGCCTCCAACTATGGCTTTCAGCAATATGAGGATTCAACACCTGATGCCTTTTTGCAGGAAGATGGCTTTGTTGAATTCGGAAATCAAAAATTGAAAATACTGTTTGTTCCCGGACACAGTCCCGGTCACATTGCGTTGTATGATGCAGCTGGCAAAATACTGTTGGGTGGAGATGTGCTTTTCGAAAACAGCATTGGCCGGTCTGATCTTCCGGGCGGTAATTTCAATACGCTCATCAAAAGCATTCATGAAAAATTTTTCACACTGCCAGACGATGTTACCGTATATTGCGGTCATGGGGGAGAGACCAGCATAGGATTTGAAAAGAGAACCAATCCTTTCTGCGCCATAACAAAATAAAAATGATCACACGTCACATCCCGAACTTCTTAACATGCAGTAATTTGTTATGCGGATGCATCGGGGTTGTGTTTGTAATCAAGGGAGATCTTACCTCGGCAGCATACTTCGTCTGGGTTGCCTGTGTGTTCGATTTCTTTGACGGGTTTGCGGCCCGGATGCTAAAGGTAAGCTCACCTATTGGTAAAGAACTTGACTCGCTTGCCGACATGGTAAGCTTTGGTTTACTCCCGGCTATGGTATTGTACCAGATGCTGCTGGAATCAAATACCCATGCATACCTTCCCTACTTCGCCTTCTCAATTGCAATCTTCTCCGCTTTACGTCTTGCAATTTTTAATATAGACGAAACACAAAGCGATTCCTTTAAAGGGTTACCGACCCCGGCAAACGCACTCTTCATCACATCACTCCCACTGCTTACCGGTAACATTGCCATAGCACTTTTTGAGCCCTGGATATTATGTGTGATCGTTGCGATTTCTTCATACTTGCTTGTTTCAGGCATACCGTTATTTGCCCTTAAGTTTAAAAGCTTTGCCTGGAAGGAGAATAAAATCCGGTTTACTTTCCTTATTCTTTCCGCATTACTATTGGCAGTCCTGAAGATCGAGGCCATACCGGTAATCATACTATTATATGTAGTCCTGTCGTTAGGGGTTCGGGCTGTTTCAAAATAGGCGTATTTTTGCCCTTCTAATTTTAGCTGGATCCTTGAAAAACGCTCCAAAAAGATACTTTTTGCTATTTCTTCTCCTTGGGTTAATGGGAGCCGGAGTCTCCATTGCCCCCTTGCAGGCGCAATCCGTGCTGGCAACCGGCTCGTGGTATAAAGTTGCCGTGGAGAAAAACGGGTTGTACAAAATCTCCAGCAAAACATTTAAAAAAATGGGGTTCGACCTTTCAACGACCGACCCGCGCAAGATCAAAATCTATGGCAACGAAGGCGGTATGCTGCCGCAGCCGAATCAAGCTCCGCGACCTTCAGGCCTTATCGAGAATGCAATCTTTGTTTCCGGTGAAGCAGATGGCAAGTTTAATTCGGATGATTATATTCTTTTCTATGGACAGGGTGCTGATAAATTTTTTTTTAAGGAGAGCAAAGGCATTATAGCGTACGAGAAAAATTTGTATGCTGATAAAAACTATTACTTCATAACTGTATCGGGAACAAACGGAAAGCGAATCGCGACCGATGCCGAGATACCAGGCGTACTGCCTGCTGTTACCTCGTTCGAAAACTTTTCCTATCATGAACTGGATGAGTACACGGAACTGAAGTCGGGCCGTGAGTGGTTTGGTGAGCGATTTGATCTTACAACTGAGCTGACGCTGGAAGCAGACCTTACGGATGTGATGCCCGGCTCAACCGTGAAATTTGTTTCAGGCGTAATGGCAAAGGCTTTTTCAGCAACCTCCTTTACCGTTGCCTTGAATGATCAGTCCGTACTAACACAAAATATTCCATCAATACCTAACGACCGGTATACAATTAAGGGTCGCCAGCGAAATGATACGCTTACTGTTGGCGCTGAGGCTATATCTGCTTCCGGCAGGTCAACTCAGAAAATAAAATATACATATGTAAAAGCGCCATCCGGATTTTCGATGGGTTTTCTAAACTTCTTTTTATTTCAGGCCCGACAAAAACTTGCCTTTCAACAAAGTCAGATAATCTTCAGGTCAACTGAAAGCCTGGAGAACCCGGCCTCCCGGTTTGAAATTGAAGGCTCAGAATCCTCGGTAAAGGTTTGGGATATCAGCAATCCGTACCAACCAATTGCCAAACCTGTTTCATTTGCTGCCGGCACAACATCGTTTAATTCTATAACAAGTGTTTTAAAAGAATTTATTGCTTTCAAGACCGATGTTCCGTCACCGGTGCTTGTTGGATCCGTTGGGAATCAAAATCTGAACGGACTACCAACTCCACGGCTTGTTATTATAACATATCCCGGTTTTAAGCAGGAGGCTGAACGTCTTGCAGCGTACCGGAATTCTAAAAATATTCCCACCGCTGTTGTTACAGTCGAGCAAATCTATCACGAGTTTTCAAGCGGCCGGCAGGATGTAACGGCCATTCGGGATTTTATTAAATCGCTTTATGATAAAAGTCCAGGAACACTAAAAAGTGTCTTATTGATTGGTAAAGCATCGTATGATTACAAAAATAGAGTTATTGATAATTTAAATTTTGTGCCCACGTATGAGTCACGAAATTCATTGCACCCGGTAGATACCTACTGTTCAGACGATTACTTCGGCTTTCTGGAAAATCACGAAGGGCAATGGAATGAAGAGCCAGCTGTAAATCATTCGATGAACGTGTCTGTGGGCAGAATCCCGGTTAAGCGTGCTGAAGAAATGTCGGACGTAGTCGATAAAATTATTAGGTACGAATCATCCCTGACCCTGCAAGGCGCATGGCAAAAGGAAATTGTCTTTGTGGCCGATGATGGAGATGGTAGCCTTCACCAGGATGATGCAGATCAGCTAGCCGAATCAATTGATAATGATCATTCAGAATTTGACGTTTCAAAAATCTACCTCGATCAATATCCACAAATTTCACGGCCGGCCGGCACGATATCTCCCGAAACAAACGAAGCCATTCTAAAAAGTATAAATAAGGGAGTGCTTATCCTTAACTACACCGGCCATGGAGGCGCACGGTTGCTGGCACAGGAGAAAATCTTTGACGACCTGATGATCGAGAAGCTGGAGAATGAGCGGTTGCCGCTTATGATAACAGCCACCTGCGAATTCGGAAAAGCGGATGACCCGATTATTATTTCAGGTGCGGAACTTTGCTTGCTGCGTAAAAACGGAGGAGCTATCGGGCTGGTAACTACCGGCAGGCCGGTTGAAGCAGGATCAAACTTTATTCTTAACAAAGCTTTTTATGATGCCTTCTTTCAGCAGGAAGATAACAGCCCTTTAACCTTAGGAGAGATTTTTAGAAGGACTAAGAACGCCAGCCTGAGCGGTGTATCCAACCGGAACTTTTCATTAGTCGGAGATCCGGAATTACAATTAGCCTTACCTTCCCGGAACATCGTTGTCAATACAATTACCACCGAATCGGGATCTGTAACACTTAAATCATTATCCACCGTTACGGTATCCGGAGAAATAAGAGATGAAGATGGAATAGATGAATCATTTAATGGCGTTCTGGAAGGAGTCCTGTTTGATAAGGAGGTTTCTTTTCAAACACTGGGCGATGAAGATCCTCCGTACACATATAACCAATGGTACAATCGCTTATTCCGCGGACAAGCCTCCGTTGAAAATGGAATTTTTGAATTCAGCTTTGTAGTTCCGAAGAACATTGCCTACCAGGTAGCGGCAGGTAAGTTAAGTTTATACGCCCGCGATTCAGCCCGGGATCTTACTGCTTCCGGTTATTCAAAAAGTTTCGATATCGGATTGAGTGAATCAAATCCTGCAGCCGACAATGCTCCCCCGATTATTTCATTATTTGTAGGCGATACTACGTTTATCTCCGGTGGCATTACCACTCCGAATACAACTCTTGTCGCACGCTTGCGCGATGCACATGGAATTAATATTTCCGGGTATGGAATTGGAAACAGCTTAACGGCTATCCTCGATGGTGAGTCGTTCACACTGAATGATTTTTATATAGCCGATGTAAATGACTTTACCCGGGGCACAGTAACTTTTCCGTTAGAAAATTTAACACCCGGCAGGCACACCCTTACGTTAAAAGCATGGGATACATATAACAATCCCGCTCAGGCTACGATTGAATTTTTGGTTACCGAAACGGATAACCTGATTATTGAGAGCTTCGGAAACTATCCTAATCCCTTCCGTACAACAACGAAATTGTCGTTCACTCATAACCGGTCCGGTGACGACCTCGAAGGCACGCTGGTTCTGTATGATATAACCGGGCACATCCTCCACACCGCTGAGTTCAGCGTTCCATCAAGCAGTTATCAGGTTGATCTGCTTGAACTTACACAGGGTGTTAATTTCGCTAAAAATCAATCCGGGGGATTATACTTTGCGCGCCTTTCAGTTCGTTCTCTAACGAATGGCTCTAAAAATGAGCAGGTTACAAAACTTATTCTTTCGAATTAACTATCTTTGAACCCTTGAAAAAACACAAATGAAGTTCGTTTTAATCTTAGTTGGCCTCTTTTTTTGTACAGGATTAGTGATGGGACAGACCATACTCGGGGCTGACGAAAATTTCAGACCAATTACTACTGCCGTTCCTTTTCTCACAATATCTCCGGACGCGCGTCATTCCGGACTGGGAGATGCCGGAGTAGCCAGCTCACCGGATGCGAGTGCAACCTATTGGAACCCGGCCAAGCTTACTTTTTTTGAAAGTGCGTATGGTGGTTCTTTTTCATACACTCCATGGCTGGGTAAGATTACAAACGATATGTGGATTGCGTATCTGAACGGGTATTATAAAATTACCCGAGAACAAACCATCGGTGCCAGCATGAAATATTTTGACATGGGTGAGTTTTACGCACGAAGCATTGAAAATGAAGATGAAGGGACTTTTCATCCGCGTGATTTTGCTTTCGACTTTACATACTCACGCTTGCTTACTGAGAACTTCAGCGTAGGATTAACGGGAAGGTTTATTCATTCTAATCTTCTTGGAAATTATAACGGAACATCCATTGTTGATACAAAGCCAGGAAATAGTGTAGCGGCAGATATTGGCGTATACTATTTTACCGAATTACGAGGGGCAAAAACAAACACACTTTCTTTAGGCGCTACGATTTCGAACATCGGACCAAAGCTTTCAAATTCTAACGACAACTACCAGAGTCCACTGCCTACCAATCTTCGGATAGGAGCGGCCTATACAATTGATCTGGATCCTTACAATTCTTTTACCTTCCTGCTTGATTTTAATAAACTGCTGGTGCCCTCGCCTCAGCTTCAGGGCGACAGCATTATGGTCATTCCTGACAAGTCTTTAATCAGCGGAATGTTCTCTTCTTTTTCAGATGCCCCGGATGGCTTTGATGAAGAAATGAAGGAGATCATTATTAATACAGGCGTAGAGTATTGGTATAATCAGACTTTTGCGGGCCGAATCGGTTATTTTTCAGAAGCACAGCTTAAAGGCAACCGGAAATACTTAACGTTTGGTTTAGGCTTTCGTAAGAACAACTTTGGATTTGATTTAACATACTTGGTACCTACCAATAAGCGTGAACATCCGCTGGCTGAAACCATTCGATTTGGCGTTCTTCTTAAGATGCCATCGAAAACCAGGGAAGAGACCGTTACCGACTAGCATGCTCGACAGAACCGTACAGCCCGCTTTTCAAAACAGCAGCTCGTTCGATTTACTTCAACCCGAAACAATTACGTTAAAGAATACGCTACCCATTACCGTGGTGCGTGGCGGTGAGCAGGCCGTTGCTAAGATTGAATTTATCTTCGAAGCCGGTAAGTGGCACGAAAACCATCCCGGAGTTTCCTATTTTACTTCTCACCAGCTTCAAAAGGGAACCGCCTCAAAAAATAGTTATCAGATATCAAGTGAAACGGAACATCTGGGCGTACACTTTGACGTAAGTCCGGGTTACGATTTTTCGAGCATAGCGCTTTACGGTCTTACAAAAAATATTCCTGAAGTTTTTAACCTAACCCGAGAAATTATCACGGCTCCTGTTTTTCCGCAGCTGGAGCTTGATCAGATGAAAGCCATTTACAATCAAACGCTTAAAATTAATCTCGAAAAAACCAGCTACCTCGCTTCCCTGGAGTTACGGAAAAAACTTTTTGGTGCCGATCATCCGTATGGCCGGGATGCCGAACTTTCGAACATTGCTGAGATTCAGCACACGTGGCTGAGTGAGTTTCATGCCACACGGTTTGGTAGTTTTAGAATTATTTGCTCCGGTAAAATCACGGACGCGTTGTTACATGCGCTTACGGATTGCTTTGACTCCATACAACTTAACACATCATCTGAAAGAGAATTTGCTGAAACACATGCTGCTGTTGATGCGGGATTCATCGAGAAAAAAGAAAGTGTTCAATCTTCGCTCAGGCTTGGGAGAAGAGCTGTGAGTCGCACACATGCGGATTATCCAGCGGTGTTGTTGCTGAATCATGTTTTGGGCGGATACTTTGGCTCACGCCTGATGAAAAATATCCGCGAAGAGAAAGGCTTGACGTACGGCATTAATTCATCAGTCGCTGCATTAAAGCATGCAAGCTACCTGGCCATCGGCACCGATGTGAATAAGGAAAACCGGGAGCTTGCCTTACAAGAGATAAAAAATGAAATGCGGAAGCTTTGTACTCAGGCTATATCAAAAAGTGAGCTTGAAATCGCACGTAATCATTTCATCGGCAGTCTTCAGTCGGAGATTACAACTCCTTTTGCCCACGCTGACAAAATCAAAAATATTTTATTATTCTCGCTTCCTGCTAATTACTATCAACAGTTAATTATGAACGTCAATGCGTTATCGTCTAACGAGTTGATGGAAACCGCTAACGAATACTTCAACCCAGAAACATTTACCAGCGTGGTCGTTGGCTGATTTACTGGCGCAGCAATTCCCTTGAGATAACAAGCTTCTGAATTTCAGTTGTACCCTCATAAATCTGCGTGATTTTAGCATCGCGCATGAGCCGTTCAACATGATACTCTTTCACGTATCCGTACCCTCCATGAATCTGAACAGCTTCTGTTGTTACCTCTTGTGCAATTTGTGAGGCAAACAGTTTAGCTTGTGCCGCGGCTTTTACAAAATCCTTGTTCTGGTCTTTCAGGTATGCAGCTTGCCAAACCAGCAATCGTGCAGCATCAATTTTGGTTGCCATGTCGGCTAACTTAAACTGGATTGCCTGATGTTGTGAAAGTTCTTTATTAAAAGCCTTACGTTCCTTTGAATACTTCAAGGCTAACTCATAAGCGCCCGCTGCAATGCCAAGTGCTTGCGAGGCAATTCCAATCCGGCCGCCATTTAAGGTGGTCATCGCAAACGTGAAACCAAAACCTTCTTCACCAATGCGGTTTGCCTTGGGTACCTTCACATCGGTAAACATCAATGAATGCGTATCAGATCCGCGAATGCCCATTTTATCTTCCTTCTTTCCAACAACGAAGCCGGGCATTCCCTTCTCTACGATTAAAGCGTTGATACCCTTGTGTCTCTTCTCGGTGTCCGTTTGTGCAATCACGATGTACGTGCTTGCGCTGTTGCCGTTGGTAATCCAGTTCTTTGTTCCGTTCAATAAATAGTAATCGCCCTTGTCTTCCGCAGTTGTACGTTGACTGGTAGCATCTGAGCCTGCTTCCGGTTCCGACAGGCAAAATGCTCCGATAGATTCTCCTGTCGCAAGCTTTTTTAAATACTTTTCTTTCTGTTCTTCCGTGCCGAATTTTTCCATGCCCCAGCACACCAAAGAGTTGTTTACCGACATACAAACAGAAGCCGATGCATCGATCTTTGAAATCTCTTCCATGGCCAGTACATAGGAAATCGAATCCATCCCTCCGCCATTATAGTTAGGATCTACCATCATTCCCATAAAACCTAGCGCGCCCATTTTCTTGATTTGTTCGGTAGGAAATTTCTGATGGGTATCCCGTTCAATCACACCCGGCAGCAATTCGCTTTGTGCGAAATCGCGGGCTGCTTGTTGTACGGCAAGCTGTTCTTCAGTAAGCTGAAAGTTCATTTGGGGCGGGTTTAGGAATCGTCAATTCAGTCTGAAAAATATAAAATTTAACCGGAGGGAAATAAAAAAGCCCGGGTTATCTCCGGGCCTTAAAACTTTAATTTTTGATTTCTTAGTCTCTTCGTCCAAGGAAGATCATAACATAATACAGCAACATGGTGATTGCACCGATTGCAGCAACAACGTAGGTCATCGCAGCCCATTTAAGGGCATCCTTTGCCATATCATGCTCCTGACGGGTTACAATTCCGCGGTTGTCAATCCAGGCAAGCGCTCGCTTGCTTGCGTCAAATTCAACAGGCAGTGTTATGAGTGCAAAAAGTGCGAATACCCCATAACAGGCAATTATAATTAGCAAGGCTATATCCGGTGAAAAAACTCTTGGCAAAGCAAAAGCGCCAAAAAGCATGGCCATGAATACAAAGTTAATAATCTTGCTGCTGATGTTCTGGATAGGCACCATTGCTGAACGTAGCTCAAGCATACTGTATGCTTTAGCGTGTTGTACCGCGTGACCACACTCGTGAGCCGCAACTGCGGTGGCTGCTGCATTGCGACCATTGTAAACTGCTTCGCTTAAGTTAACGGTTTTATTCGCAGGATTGTAGTGATCCGTTAATTGGCCTTCAACCGAAATAACCTGAACATCGCTTAAGCCATGATCGGCAAGCATCAGTCGGGCCACATCGGCACCCGTCAAATCCTTGGAAAGGTGAATTTCTGAGTATCGTTGAAATTTGCTTTTCAGTCGTGAGCTAACAATCCAGCCCACCAACATGAAAAAACCAGTGATAATAAATGCGCCAAATCCCATAATTGTAATTTAATTTTCAATCAAATATGCAAGGTTTGAACCAATTTCGAAAAAACTGACAAAACGTCAAACCTTTACTTTCAAACGAATTAGCTTGGTAAAAGGCTCATAAATCGGCCTTTTTCTTTTTTAAAATCCAGGATGTAACTACCAGCGCAATCGCTCCGCCAACAATCATGATCAGCGTTTGCCAGGCATGGAAAACAAAGGTGAAGGCCACAGCATCACTTTGTGGTATAGCGTATAAAAAAACGAGTCCGGCAGGTACCAACGTGTGATATGATCCTGCACCTCCCGGAAGCGGAGCAGCCATGGCGATGGCTCCAATCGCAAACAGTGACAGTACAGCGCTGATGCCCAGCACGCTTGTTTCCTTGAAAGCCATTACCACACAATAGCTCGATAGAAAATACAAGGCCCAGATAACGATCGAATAAAAGATAAATAAGGATTTGCTCTCCAGCCGAAACACCGCAGCTAAGCCTTGCTTAAAACCATCCCATGTTCGTTTGATGAAAGAACTGAGTTTTTGATTTCGTTTTGAATACCAATGCAACGCGAATCCGCTCAATACAAGAATTAGCAAAGCAATGCCGACAATGGCAAGCTTGCTGGTAAGACCGGAAGCTTGTATCGGGAGCGTAGCGATAAACGCAAATAGCTTTTCAGACTCAACTGCAAACACCAGTGCAATAAGAATTACAAGGCACAACACATCAACGATCCGCTCCACCACAACCGTTCCGAACGAAGTTTCCACCGGACTTCCACTAAGCTTATACAAGTTATAACACCGCGAAACTTCTCCGCCTCTTGGAATAACCAAATTAACCAGGTAGCCAATCATCAGCGAAAGAAAGCTGTGATAGAATGTTACTTTATAACCGGTGGGCACCATCAGCATACGCCAGCGTTCCGCACGAATTACCTGGCCCACCATAAAAATTCCGGCCATTAATAACAGCCATGCTTTGTCAGCTGCCTGCCAGGTGTGGTATAAATACTGCCATTTGTTTTCACCCTCTTTTACATGCAGTCCGCTTAACGAAACCCAGATAAGCAAAGCAGTAAGTCCGAAGATGAACAGGTATTGCAGGATCGTTTTTAATGCAGCGGGCACGTGTTATGTAAGTTTGTTCTCGGGAGAAGGGAAGATAATGGACGGCTTGAAACTCTTAGCCTTTTCAAACTCCATAGAGGCGTACGAAAAAACAATGACGATATCGCCCACCTGAGCCCTGCGTGCGGCAGGGCCGTTTAAGGTAACAACTCCTGAACCTCTCTCTCCCTTGATGATATACGTTTCCAGTCGTTCACCATTGCTTACGTTTACGACCGTTACTTTTTCGCCCTCGATCATGTTGGCAGCGTCCAGCAGATCTTCATCAATGGAAATACTTCCCACATAATGCAATTCAGCCTGCGTGATCTTGATGCGGTGAATTTTGGATTTTAAGACTTCTATAAACATACTTTTCAAAAGGTCACAAAAATAAGGTAATCACAAGAACATGTTATCAATCAGCCTAACCTCGCCAACAAAAGCTGCTATGCAAAGAATGGGGCGTGCAGACTCCTTAACATCCGTCAGCGCTTTTAAGTTTTCACTGTCCGCAACCTCGAAATATTCAAGCTGGATTTCAGGATCATATCCAAGTCTGGCTTTCGCACCATCCTTAACGTGGGAAATCGGTTTGCCGTTTTTCAACTGCACAATAGCTTCTTTCAATACGTGATTGAGGATGGCTGCCTTTTCACGTTGTGCTGAAGTAAGTCGTGCGTTCCGCGATGACATCGCAAGGCCGCTGGCTTCACGCAACGTAGGAACGCTTTTTACTTGAATGTTAAACTTCAGTTCACGTGAAAGCTGCCGGATAATAGCAAACTGCTGCCAATCCTTCTGGCCGAAATACGCTATATCGGGCTCTACAATGTGAAACAATTTTGATACAACAAGCGCTACACCGCTGAAGTGCCCGGGGCGAAATTCACCCTCCATCACTTTATCCAGGTGACCGAAGTCAAACCGCACAAAGCTTTCCTGGTCATACATCGTCCCGACTTCCGGGTAAAACAGCGCATCGCATCCAACTTTTTTCAGGTGCGCGATGTCTGTGTCTAAAGTCCGGGGATATTTCTGCAAATCTGACGGATTATTAAACTGGGACGGATTGACAAAAATGGAACAAATCGTTATCGAGTTATCATTTTGGGAATTGCGAATAAGCTCCAAATGACCCTCGTGAAGGGCTCCCATAGTAGCCACAAAACCCACCGTTTTTCCCTGGGTTCGCTTTTCAACTAAAAATGCCTTTAAAGGGTCGATTTCATTGAAAATCTGCATGTTGGATGGCCTTAAAAAAGGCTGGTAAAGGTAGGGTTATTGCGGAAAGAAGTTGAATAAGGGGGGTAAATTTTGTACTTTTGTGGCTCGTTTCGCGTTCAAATCATTAATCCAAGAACTATGTCAAAACTCAGAATTCTCTATGTGGCCAGTGAGATAAATCCTTTCCTGCAAACGTCTGAAGTTGCCGATTTCGTCCGCAAACTTCCGCAAGCCATGCAGGAAAAGGGAATGGAGATCAGGATTCTGGTGCCCCGTTTTGGAATTATCAATGAAAGAAAGAATAGGCTCCATGAGGTAGTGCGCCTGTCAGGAATTAACATTGCTGTAGGCGATGAGGAAAAGCCGCTGACCATCAAGGTCGCGTCTATCCCAAATGCCAAATTACAAGTCTATTTTATCGATAACGAAGATTATTTCCACCGCAAGTCGGTTTTCCACGATAAGGAAAACAAGTTTTACGCAGACAATGACGAGCGTGCTATTTTCTTCTGTAAAGGCGCTATTGAAACCGTTCGCAAGCTCGGATGGGCTCCGGATGTTGTGCATTGCAACGACTGGATCACCAGTTTTATCCCATTGTACCTGAAAACCACGTACAAAAACGACCCGTTGTTCAAAAACACGAAAACTGTTTTCACAATTTACAATAACAGCTTCAACTTTAAGTTTAAAGACGACATCATGACGAAAGTGAAGATGATCGACATTGAAGACAAAATGCTGGGCAACCTGAAAACGGCCGATTACGAGGGCTTCATTAAAATGGGTGTTGAGTTTTCGGATGCTGTAATCACCGCAGGCGAAAACAAAAAGCTTGAGGGGCTCTTCAAGAAGATGAGAGAAAAGAAAGTTGAATCGATTGACAAGGACGAAAACTATACTGAATCTTACTACAACTTATATAATGAACTTGTTGGCTAAACGGGCCGGACTGGTGCTTGCTGCAGCAGTCCTGTTTTTGTTATCATGTGATGATGATTTTTTGTTAGGAATTAAGGGTAAAACTAAATTTCAAGGTCGCTACCACGAGATTATTTTTAACGGTGAGAAAAGTTCAGTACTCCTGCTGGACTCTGTTTTTACCGATCAATGGGAAGTATCAGCAAGTCCGGTAAACGCCAATGCGTTCCGATTTCTGATCGGCAGTTATGAAGATCCTGCATTGGGAACAATCAATACAGGTTTCTATTCACAGTACTTGCCAAATGCTGACCCGGATTTTCCGACCTATTTTAATCGGGACGGTGAAGCGCTTACATTGGATTCAACAACCATTCAGCTTTGGCTGGATTTTTATGCGTACGGGCCTGACCATTTAACCATTGATGATGTTATTAATATTTATCCATTAATAGAAGGTCATCCGGATTCGTTAACCTTTTTTAAGCGGTACATCAACACCACAACACTCTCGCATTCCGGTGAACTCGTGGGGCAGCTTAAGATTAAAAAGTTCAGCCGAAAGTATAGCGGAAGCAGTAAGTTCAGACCTTATGTGTTAGACCAAATTCACTTTAAGGAACAATCGGACAGGTCTCCAGAAGCTCGCGATACGATTATGTTCCAAGGTCAGCTTGACCCGGAATTTGCGTTCCTGATATTCGATTGGATCGCGGATCGCGGTGATTCAGCTTTAATATCGGAGGAATATCTTGATGAATTCAAAAAGGAATTTCCAGGGTTGGCCTTTGTTTCGACAAAAACAGGCAGGGTGGTAGGCCTCAATCCGCTGAATGGATTTAGCCGTTTCACATTTCATTACAACACACCTACTAACGATTCCTTAATAACAGCGCTCTATTTTACACCTTTTCCGTGGGTAGGGGCTAACTCCTTTAGTAGCATTACTACTCAACGGACTGGCGCCCTGAGCGGACTTTCTGTTCCTAACCAGCGATACTTTCCGGATAACGATCCTGATTCTCCTGAACGCTATATTCAGGATGGATCCGGAGTCATAACCGAACTTGATTTAAGTGATTACTATAGCTTTATCGATACACTGGAAGATATTGTAATCAATTCAGCAGAGCTTTCCATGGAGGTAGCGGACTATGCCCCCGGCATCTCTCCCATTTCAAGTCTCTACGGAATGGTGATGAAAGAGGAAGGCGGTAAGATCCTGCCGCTGGATATGACCGTTGACGCAGATAGTCTCAAGATGATTCAATTCGTAGGAAATGTTTTCACCGATCTGAGAAATTTTGGTATCGCTACAGAGCTATCGGGCCAAAGCCCCCTGACACTTTCTTATGATAATACTTCCAGGAAGTATATTGGATATGCCACCATGTTTTTTCAAAAATTGTTTATTAACAAAGACAACCCAGAATACAACATTGAACATATTGGATTTTACCCGGCAACAGCGCCCATTTTAAAAATCCTATCCAGCGGTGCCAGCGGATCTCCGCTTCTGGAAAGCGGTACCGGGAATACTGTTAACCGTGCGGTTCTTAAAACCAGCGGCATAAAACTGAAGCTGTATTATACTGTACCCAATAAGCCTAACCTTTAAAACATATGTGCGGAATTGTTGGTTATGTTGGTCATCGCGATGCTCAGCAGGTTATCATTAAAGGTCTTAAACGATTGGAATACCGCGGCTACGACAGTGCCGGTATTGCTTTGCTCAATAAAGGATTGAACGTTTACAAAAAGAAAGGTAAGGTTTCTGAACTGGAGGCTTACCTGGAGGGAAAAGACCTTACGAGCACGATCGGAATTGGCCATACCCGTTGGGCAACACACGGTGAGCCAAATGATGTCAACGCACACCCGCACTACTCATCTTCAAAAAAGCTGGCCATTATTCATAATGGTATCATTGAAAATTACAGTTCCCTGAAACAGGAGCTTATCAACAAAGGTCACTCGTTTACCAGCGAAACGGATACGGAAGTTCTGATCCACTTTATTGAAGATATTCAGGAGAACAACCATTGCTCGTTAGACGAGGCTGTTCGGCTGGCGCTCACAAAAGTTGTTGGTGCGTACGCGATTGTGATTATGTCGCATGAAAACCCCGATTTATTAATCGCTGCCCGCAAAGGAAGTCCGTTGGTTATCGGAGTTGGCAAAAATGAATACTTCATTGCATCCGATGCAACACCTATCATTGAATACACGAATGAGGTGGTTTACCTGAATGATTTTGAAATTGCCGTTATCGATGATGGTAAGCTGAAAATTAAAACCATCGAAGATGCACCCATGACGCCATACATCCAGAAGTTGGAGATGGAACTTGAGGCAATTGAAAAAGGCGGTTTTGATCATTTCATGTTAAAAGAAATTTTTGAGCAGCCCCGTTCTATAAAAGATTGTTTACGCGGACGATTGGATTCACAATCCGGAAGATTAGTGCTGGGCGGCATTCGTGAATATGTTAACAAGCTTGCCAATACTGACCGAATCGTTATTGTTGCCTGCGGCACCTCGTGGCATGCAGGTCTCGTGGCCGAATACATGTTTGAGGAATTTTGCCGCATCCCGGTTGAAGTAGAGTACGCTTCCGAATTCAGATACCGCAATCCCATAATTCGCGAAGGCGATATGATTATTGCTATCTCCCAATCCGGTGAAACCGCAGATACACTGGCCGCGATTGAGTTGGCGAAATCAAAAGGCGCAACAATTTTTGGTGTATGTAATGTTGTAGGATCATCGATAGCCCGTGCATCGCATGCAGGTTCTTATACCCATGCAGGGCCGGAAATTGGTGTTGCAAGTACAAAAGCATTTACCGCACAGCTGACTGTACTGAGCATGATCTGCCTGATTGTAGCGCAGAAAAAAGGAACCATCACCGATCAGAAATTTCATGAAATGCTGGTTGAGCTCGAGAATATTCCGGCAAAAGTTGAGCGCACATTAAAACTCAATGATCAGATCCGCGAGATTGCCTATACGTTTAAAGATGCTACGAACTTCTTATATCTCGGCCGTGGATTTAATTTCCCCGTAGCATTGGAAGGTGCGCTGAAGCTGAAAGAAATTTCCTACATCCATGCAGAAGGCTACCCGGCTGCTGAAATGAAGCACGGGCCTATTGCCCTGATCGATGAAGAGATGCCTGTGGTGTTTATTGCTACACGCGATAGCTCCTACGAGAAAATTGTTTCCAACATCCAGGAAGTGAAGGCTCGCAAAGGCCGTGTCATCGCGGTCGTTACCGAGGGTGACAAGCTGATTCCAACCATGGCTGAATTTACCATTGAAGTTCCGGCCGTCCAGGAAACACTGATGCCCATCGTTTCTGTAATTCCATTGCAATTGCTTTCTTACCACATCGCGGTAATGCGTGGCTGTAATGTTGACCAGCCGAGGAACCTTGCAAAATCTGTCACGGTAGAGTAATCATCGGTGCTTATCTGCGCAACTTGTGACCAACCCCAAAAGTCTTTAACTGGAAACCTTAAAGTCTTTAACTGTATCCCAAAAGTCTTTAATCGGCCTATTGCGTAAAGCTTAGGCCTTTTTTATTTGCAGTCCAAGAGAGTTGTTGTGACTGTATATTAATGTCCGCGACCAAAAAAGCATAGAACTAGTTCAAAAATGTTCCGGATTAGGTACCAAAAATTTTAGCACACGCACTTCCTCAGATTTCTTGATATCTAGATTTGATTAGGATTTAGACTTACCACTGTCCATCCTCTTAGTCAATTGACCCTTCTTCCTCTTCAAGTGCTTTGCAAATGCAGATCGGCCATGTTTTTATAGGGTCATCTATGGTTATGAACTTACATTATTCTGTCTATTATCTGAAGTTTTTTGGGCTAAATCCTCTCGGATATTGACTTAGACAAACATTATAGTTGCTTTCAGATTTAAATGACTAAGCACCAACTATACGATTGAATTCTTTATGCGAAGAAGTACATTAATCTAACTTAACGTGTAAGTAAACTAACTTTCAGATTAAGTACAAACTTGACTCAATTCCCATGCCGTAGGAGGAAAAGCTTCTATCATAGCAAGTCTATAGAGCAGATTTATTGAAGAATTTTTATAGATTTGTTAATCCAAGCTTTTTGTCTATCCCTAAACATCTATGGCTAAGAATGAGATTGCTTAAGTCTTTAAAACCGTACTGGCTTTGGTTTTATATAATTATTTCTCTGCTTTCAGTTAAAGATTTCTTTGCTCATCTTGGATATTCAACAACCTCTTACTTTCAAGAAAATTGGTACAGATGGCTTCTATTCACAGCAGCATCTATGCTGCTCATATTTATATTCATCTACTTTACTAATCTCTGGCTCGGAAAAATATTTAAATCAGAAAACATTTTCACGCAGTTAGTCGCCATTTCATTGGGAATGTTTATCCATATTAATTTATCGGGACCCATTCTTGATTGGATAATCTTTCAAAAAAGAACCTTAATGTTTCATTCAAACCATGCAATCCTTTTGTTATGGCTGAGTATTTTTTGTATCCTAAGAGTTGTATTCTATCTGAAAAACAAATATCGCAGCCGGCTCGGAAAAGATACTCAGTAAGCAGCCGCAATTTCATCTTATCGACTCTTCATCATCAAACCTACATTAGTAGATTCCAAATTGGTTAATGAAAGAAACAATTTTTGATTCAATCTGAATCTCTATTGTCAGACCATTTTTTAGCGCAGTGACGTTTTCGGTCGGCTTCGCGGCAAGATGAAAACACGTTCCTTTCCACGAACTTACTGGAAAAACTTTATCCTGCGTTATCAATGAAATTTTGCCTGTTAATAGCGCTTGTTGTACGATTTTACTGTCCGCCTTGAATTCCAGGCAAATTTTTTCTTCATTAATATTTTCAACCACAGCGGATACTTTAATTATCATAGTATCCTTTGCATAGATCGAAATCACTACAAATGCGAAGATGAATAGAGTAATTAATAGCAAACCCCAGCGCACCAACCAAGAAGGCCTATAATTTACTATATACGCAAGTTCTTCTTTTTCGACCTTTTCCATCTCTATGACAATTCTAATTGATTATTCACCAAATCATAGTATTTACCCTTCATCTGCAATAATTGAATGTGAGTTCCCTTTTCAACTATTTTCCCATTTTCCAATACCGCTATCATGTGAGCATTTTTCACCGTACTCAATCGATGGGCAATGATGAGAACTGTTTTATCCTTATAAAAATGATTATACAAGTTATTAGATATGACACTTTCATTCTGTGCATCAAGCGAAGAAGTTGCTTCATCGAGGAATAAATACTCCGGGTTTTTGTATAGTGCTCTTGCGATTAAAACTCTTTGCTTTTGACCAACACTTAGCTCCAAACCACTTTTACCAATCTTTGTACTCAGCCCTTGAGGTAAACTGTCAACGAAATCCTTAAGATTCACCAAGCTTAAAACCCTCTCCACCTTTTCATTATCCGGCAGCGATTCAGATAGGGCCACATTCTTGGCAACTGATTCAGAGAAAAGGTAACCATCTTGTAAAACTGCTCCGCATTTTGATCTCCATGCAGCGCTATTGATACTATTAAGATTCACTCCCCCAACTGTAATCGTGTCGTCCGGAACGTTATAGTATTTTAAGAGCAGCTTCATAAGCGTTGTTTTTCCGCTTCCGCTGGAACCAACGATGGCAGTAATCTTACCCTTTTGAATAGTCAAAGAAAGGTCATCGAGTATCGGGGCAGTATTTTCACCTTCATAACTGAATGATAAATTCTGTATTGCGATATCCTGATTAGCTTGAATATCCTTCACCTTATCTTTGTCCACCGATTCTTCATCTGGTAGTTTATGGATATCCGTAATTCGTCTCAAGCTGATCTTCGTGTCTTGCAACGATTTTAAAAAATTCAGAAAATCATTCAGCGGTAAGTTCAATTGGCCGATAATGAACTGAACCGTGATCATCTGGCCTAATGTGAAATGTCCTTTAACAACTGCTGTCGCAGAAATTGCTGTTATCACAATGTTTTTAAAATCATTGATCAGTCTGCTACCTAAGTCCTGAGCTTGCGATAATTTATTTGTTTCTACGTTAAGCTTGAACATTTTCTCTTGGACAGCATTCCACCCTTCGCGCCTTATCAATTCAGAATTACTCAGCTTAATTTCCTGCATTCCATGAATCATCTCGATGAGCGTGCTTTGATTTTGCGCTAGGTTATTAAATCTTCTGAACTCCAACTCTTCTCTCTTTTTCAAAAACAGCATAGCATACACAACATAGACTACACTTAATGCTATATATGTCAAGAAAATGGTACTATCGAAAAGCGCCAGAACAACTGAAAACGTAACAAAAACTACAATCGAGACAAGAAAATTTATCGAAGAACCGGAAATAAAAGACTGTATCCGCTCATGATCCTGGATCCGCTGAAGGATGTCGCCCACAATTTTCGTATCGAAGAAACGCAGGGGCAGGCGCATCAGTTTTTTAATATAGTCGGATAGAATAAAGATTGATATCTTGGAACTCAGGTATACAATTATCCACCTTCGGATCAATTCAACTGTCGCGCTGCTCAAGAAAAGAATGAGCTGCCCGAGGAGAATTATGTAGATTAAATTAATATCTTTTAAGCCAATCCCTACGTCAACAATAACCCGCGTTAGCAGCGGAATTGAATATAGTATGGCACCTCCCAGTATTATCCCAAAAATAAATTGAATCCAAAGCTGCTTAAACTTGCTAATATATGGGCGTGCAAATTTGACAACATCAAGGGAATCATCGGTATCACTATCAACTTTATAAAAGGCCGGTGTAGGCTGCAACAGAAGCATAATGCCCGCATTCTTTTCTTCATTAAAACACCAGGATTTAGCGAGCTCTTCTTTCGAATATTTAATAAGGCCGTACTGTGGATCCGCAATACTAAACAGTCCATTTTCAATTTTATACAGCACTACAAAATGCTCTTCATTCCAGTGTAAAATGGCAGGCAACTGAGCGGTTTCTATATGATCAATAGGCGCTTCACACGCAAAAGTTTGAAAGTGATACTTTTCAGCAGCCAAAGAGATTGAATATAAAGAAACCCCTTGCCGCGTGAAATACATGGCCTCCTTGATACTTTCCAGGCTAATCTTTTTTCCATAATGTCTAAAGATCATCTTGAGGCACGCGGGCGCACAATCCTGTGAGTCTTGTTGCTTATAGAAGGGAAACTTCGTCCGAAACAGATCAATCATAGCGCAAATCTTCTATCGGGCGGCTGATTGAGGCCCGAATTGTTTGAAAACTCATCACCAGGATGACAATAATTAGTTGAAGCAGCACACAGCCCACGATAAAGAAAAAACCTATTTCCGCCTGTACGGCAAACAGGCTTAAAAATGCAAAGCTGAATAAGCAGCCAATGGGTGTTCCGATCAACAATGCGATAATTAATATTTTAAAATATTTGCGCGAGTAAAGAAGTGCTACATCTGTGGCGTTTGCACCAAAAATTTTTCGAACACTCATTTCTCTCCTTCTTACGCGGGAAAGAAACTGAAAAATTCCAATGAGGCCCAGGCATGAAATCATGATGCTGATAATAGACGCCACAATCAACAAGGAAGACAATCGGTTTTCGGGAAGGAATTTATGATTGTACACATCCTCGAATGGAAGAATTTCAGGCTTTACGAAGGGCAATATGGTTTTTGATATTCGCTCGATATCTCCCAAGACTTTTGCCTTATCCCCTTCATAAGAGATTATACAACCCATTGGCCCGTCAGGATTATACTCAAGTACAAGCGGTGAGGTTTTAGATCTGAATCCATTAAATAAAAAATCCTCAACGCTTCCAACCACAACACTATTTTCAAGTCCCGGAAATGGATCTCCTATTTGAAATTCAGTGTATTTACTAAATGTCTCATAGGCAGATTCATTAATTAAAACCTGATTTACCCTCGAATTCTGTTCAAGGTTTTTTCCCCGGGTTAACGTTAAATTAAACAGCGAAACAAAATTACTATCAATGTCCAATGAATGAATCTCAATGTTCTCTTCGGTCCCTTTAGGCTTATAGTTTCGGATCGAGGAGTATGTCAAAAAACTGGTCGAAGAAACAGATTTAACTCCTCCAATGCCTTCAATTTCGTGACTTAGAATTGACAGCAAATTACCTTTAGTACTATTTCTTAGATCTCCACTCTCAAATCTAACGAGCAATTTATTGTCCTTGTTGAATCTTGTATCAAAGTCTTCCAGGTATTGCTTCTGATAAATTACGGTTACTGTGAGCACGATGAATATCGATGTTGTAACACATTGAAATATTACAAGGATGGAGGTTAACCGATGACCGGCTTTCTTCGGAACCTTATTGATGCTGAGCATAGCAATGGCTGAGATACTTTTGCTAAAAACATACATGATAAAAGTAATGATGGCGATACAAAGGCCAGCCACTAAACTAACAAAGAGAAGCATTTTAAAAGATACTACCCCTAGGTTTATCGGCAGCTGTATAAGCTGAACGAGCTCAGTATTAAAAATCCAAATAGATAAAATAGATAAAATCAGGGATGTAACGACCAGTATTAGCGATTCAATCAAATAAGCTAGGGCAATTTGAACCTCATTTGCACCAAGAATTTTTTGCATACCTGTCGTTTTTAGCTGACTAACGCTAACCGACAATGCAGTATTTGAATAATTACTTACCGTAACGATCAGTATGATCAAGCCAACAATAAAAAACACCGTTAACTGCAGCTTGGATGCCCGATTAGGCAGCAGGTCGGTATCAAGATGCTGATTGGATAACGCTATTGCACCCAGATTCGCATTTTTACTGAACTCTTCCTTTACATGATGGGTCAAAAAATCAAGCACAGCCTGACTTTCTGACGGCTGTATTTGTTCATAATAAATTATGCACAAACCTTCCTTTTCATCAGTTGATAGATTGCTCCCCACGGTTGAGGCCACAAAATCAAATTTCAGGCTTGAGTTTTCAGGCCAATTCCTAAAAATACCTCCAATAATGTATTGGCGGCCATCAATTTCCACCTGCTCACCAAGCGCCAATTGTTCAGTCATTGACTTAGCAATTTTTTCAGAACACAATATGTAGTCCGGATTAGATAGCATTTGATCTAGATTTCCAGCCAGGATTTCTAACTTGAAAAGTTTAAAGAAACCGGAATCTACCTTTATGTAATCTTTGGTCGATATCTTACTTTTTAGTGCATTTTGATAAACATAAACCGAAGGTTGCGTCATGATGAAAACGCGGGACGCCTCTACTATTGCGGTATGATCTTTCATTCGTTCATACAAAAACGCAGGAGGCGGAGTGACAACATCACTACTTCCATAGGAAATCTTCATTTCAAGAAGAAATTTATTCGATGACTTTGTATGAAATGTATCAAAACTCATTTCATACAGGAAGATATACCCTACCAGAAACGTAAGGAATAGGCCAACCGTAAGGCCTAATAAACTTATAAAATAAGTTCCCTTATGTTTATTAATCCGTCTAAATGCCGACCGAAGAATGATCCAGAACATTATACTTTTGAGTCAATAGTTATAAACTGTTTTAACGCATCAACATGAAAGCAATCTTACTCCAAAAAAAGCGTATCAAATTTGAACTTTTTCGGGCAATCGGAACATGTAATGTATTTGTTTCCCAACTTCATCTTGAAATAGGCAGTATCGATCTTCGCGGGCAACGGAGCTAAGTCCTTCTTTCCGACATAAATTTCGTCTACTCTGCCATCATAAAACATTGACAGATAACCTGCTCGCGATTTAATCTTAAGATCGCTTACAAAAAGCCGGTCATAAACTTCCCAATAGTGATAAAATTCCGGAAGTGAATCAGTTACTTTTTGAAACTTATCAAAAACGAATTTTTTATCAATAACAACTACCGTATCGCGAATCGCATAAATGAGTGTGTCCGCTACCGCCAATACTGCTTCCGGGTAATCTCTCAGGAATTCAGTAGTAAATTTTACTGAAAGCTTATTTGAATTTCCTTCATGAAAGCTAATTGTTGTCGATGATTCGATGTCCCGACCATCCAGAAATACAAGTTGTGTGCCTTTTACTTTGACAACACCTAAATCCTTAAATGCCACATCTCCTTTTTTTCTGGTTAGAATATAGGTCGAGTCTGCATCGATGAACACATAGTGCTTTTTATTTTTAGATGCATACACTGAACCCCTTCTAAATGGTTCATCATTAGAACTAGAACACGCACTAAGCATGATAAGAAAAATAGATACAGGAAAAATAAGTGTAAAAAGTCGACTATTTTTCCCAACTGGCTGAGTATGGATCATATTTACATTTTGCTGGTTTTGAAAATTCTCCTGGTACAAGCACGCGGCAGTCTGTACAGACATGCCGGAACTCACAATCTTTACAGATTGAGATCATATCCTTGCTGATATTCCAAACCTTTTGGAAGGATTTCGTTTTTACAACTTCCGCTAAACTTATTTCATCCAGCGATCCAAAGGTTTCTGTAGATGTGGGGCAATTTTTAATATTCCCCCGGCTATCAATACCCACCTTACGATTCAAGCATGAATTAAACTTCTGAGACTCTGTAAACATGGGCACGTTTACTCTAAAATTATTTAGTGAAATTGTTCCACAGCACTGTGGTGAATCAACCACTTCTTTTCTGAAAATAATTCTGGAACCTGACGGTTCATGCTTCAGTTCCCGAGCTTTCGGAGTTGAGGTTACAAAAATTGTGGAAACCCTGCGGTACAAATTCAGCAGATTCATCAGCACATTAGCATCAAGCAGGTCGTCATATTTAATGATAAGCTCAACGGTTCTAATACCTGAACCCTCAAAGTTTTTCAGAACTTCATGGAGATATTGGCTGGAAGGTGAATAGTAGAACCGCAACTGAACCATCGGACACCGAACGGACTCAAGTTCGGATACAATCAGTTTCATGTTATGAGATGTTTTCTCATCAAAATCTATGAGCGAATTTGTCACATCATGAGGTGAACGCCAATCCAATGACATTGATGGAAATCGATCCGGCTCATCCGAAAAGAAAATATATTCATTGACGATAAGAAAATTCAGGTATTGCTCAAGCATTTCAAGGTTGTCATCTCCACAAAATTGCATGATTTGAAGAAGCTTCTTACTTCTATATTCCGTTAAAATCGTGTAGAGTACATTTGGAATAAAATCAAATGTTTCCCTTTGCAAGTCACAAATTGTGCTTCTCTTTGCACCCTTCACGGGAATACAACACGCAAATACAACCATGTATTTTTCCGCATAATCGGACAGCTTAAAGCTTTTCATCTTACTTGAATAGTTGCGATACCGGTTTATAATATCCCGGATTATTAAGTGATTCCGTTCGATGTCTGTTGCTTGATACGGACCTAAAGCTTGTATATTTAGCTATTCGCTTCATTTTAGAGTATAAAACCGGAAGCTTCGGATGTTCTGTTACATCCACCAGCTCAGTAAAATCAAGCTCATTTGCTGAAGCCTTTCGTTTCGACTTGCGCGTGCCTGTCATGTTTTTAATAGTCTTCATTAATCAAATATTTAGCGACTTTCTCTTCCAGATAATAATTGCACGGTAGCGATACCATGCCAAATTGCCCATTACTATTAACCTCTAAAAAATAATAAATACCATCGAGTCCCCGAATAAGATCGACAGATCCGCAATTGATATCGAGTATTTTTAATAATTCTTTTAGTTTTAGCTCAAGCTCCTGCGGAAGTTTGTAAGGAATTTGTCTAGTCGGATTCTCAAAGTCGTAGTGCCGAAAGTCAACCAGGGTAGAATTCCTTGCCTGAGAAAAAATTGCCATTGAATAAAATTCTCCATCCAGCAAAAAGCTCCTGATTTCATATTGTTTATCCACCAATTGCTGAAACTGAGAAGGAAAAAAATGCTTAGGCGTTTTTGAAATTTGCTCTTTTGAAACCTCAGTGGTGTATAGCGCATAGCTCTCACCTTTCAAATGAAAGACCTCCATATCGCTGATACTCTTTGTAATAATTCTTTTTTCAGACTCAAAAAATTTCTCTAAGGCGTCTTTATTATTTGTAACTAGGGTATTAGGAATACCGATTCCCAATGATTTAGCAATCTTTAGCGTATGCAATTTGCTGGTAACGCTCCTGAAATAAGCCGGCTTTGTTAACCATTTTTTATTTTCAAATGCTAATTGCAAGCCGCGAGTGGCAGCGAAAAATTCGCTTGCAAAATGAGTTCCAAGTTGCTTTCTGAGATACGGGTGAATGATAGAATTGTCATTTAACAAATAGTAAAAATCATCATCTCTCCATTTGCGGTGCCAGACGATATTCACGTCCTTTACCAGCGAGTGATTACTATTTAACTCAAACTCGATTTCATCGTTTTTAAAACCGATATTAATGTCTGACAAACGCTCCAAATCATAGCCATTTAGTCTTTTATAGGATGCTTTATTCGCCTCCAGCCATTCCACAACATCATTCGTTGTTTCTTCCGTGTTCACAGAACTGAGTATAAGTATCATCAGAATAGATTAGGTTTCAATTTATGACCAAGGGTTTTCGCGTAATGCCGACAGCCAGTCGTAAATTTCCTAGGATCATTTATTTAAATTATACCACAGTTCGAATAAAAAATGGCCTCAGATAAAGATGCTCTGAGGCCATTAATTACAAATTAGTTTGCAATTTCTGCGTCCTTTGTGTGATCGGAGCAGGAACTATCAATTCCCCAAAGAGTGTCAGTACATTTTGTCCAGCAAATTGAATAAGTTTGCTGACCACCACGAATGCTGGTCATAGATTTAGAATCTAATTTTTTGAACATTGGATTATTCAAATTTTCGAATTTCATGTTTTCCATAAGTCTATTTTTATTTAAGTAGTACATTATTTAAGTAGTGCAAAATTGCTAGCAGTTTATTGAAGCGGTTAAGCTTGAATCTCCTTATCTCGGGAGGTATCAGAACAATAAGTGTCAATACCCCACAAAGTTTCTCTGCATCCTGTTGAACAGATGCTGTAAGTTTCTTGACCCCCTTTAATGCTTGTCATCGATTTCTTCGACAACTTTTTGAACATAGGGTTCTCTAGGCTTTCAAATTTAGATTCCATAAAAAATTAGTTTTTTCTTACCTACTCTTTTGCTTTTCGGCATCCGCAATTAAGTGATTGAATCTTCAGACTAGCGCAACCTCTTAATAAGAGCAATTTAAAAAAGTTGGATACCGTCAAATGCGAGAACGGTAGAATTGGCAAAAAGACAAAAATGCACTGGTCAAATGACAAAGGAATTTTGGCATCTGCCAAAATTCGAATTTTGGAAAAGACTCAAAATACCATGGCGAAGAAAAGATTTGATGCGTGCATTTTTATTCAGCCACAGAGCAATAAAGTGCCTGAAAAGCTGCTTTATAAAACTTATTGCTCTACTACGAGCGAGTTGATCATCGAAAATCTGACAAGCTCTGCACAATTCTTAGTTTGAGTTTTCAATAGAAGTCTATCGCGGATGTAGCGAACGGTACGTTCCGGAATCATTCGGTTTGCAGAAATTTCCTTTGCGGTAAGCCCAAGCTTTAATGATTCCAATACCTGAAACTCATCATTTGAGATTCGGACGCTTCCCGGCTGGTTTTGATTTGATACACTTTTTAAAATTGACCGAATTTCTTTTTGAATGTAATCTTGTCCGTGAAGTAATGTATCAATGCATTCCTTTAGTAATTCTTTGTTTACACTCTTGAACAGTAACCCATTCACCCCTAGTTGTTGCAAAGCAATGAGACTTGCTTTACCTGTAATATTGGTGAGAATGAGAATCTTCGATTCAATTTCCGAATCAACGATAAAATGAGCTACGTGAAACCCCTGAAGTAAATCAAGCTTTTCGGAATTTAATTGTAGATCACAAATCACCAAGGAATATTTTTTTGCTCTCAACTCCGCAATTGCATCTTCACCTGAATAGCATTTATTTACCAATATTTGAGGGTAAGCTGACTCCAGCAGAAGTGACAATCCGTCACAATACAAAACACAGTCGTCTACAAGAAGTACATTCATTGCGGTAATATTAGGCAACGGATTTAGTGCAGACATTAAGGTTGAAATTCATCCCTGCGGCACTTGAGTAAAATTGACATTCACCACTCAATATTTTTGATCTCAGCATAATGCTATTGATTCCAAAGCTTGAATGCTTCAGGGTTGAAATATCAAGACTAAAACCTTTTCCATTATCCGAGTACATCAGATCCAAAATATCCCCTGTCCAATTACAGCGAATATTGATTTCTTTCGCCTCGCTATGCTTAAAACTATTAATCAGTAGCTCTTTAATGATTTGCACTAATTCATAAGTTTGACTTTTACTCAACGAGCCTTCAACACCACTAATGGAGTAATTGACCTGGATCTTTTTAAGCGCATTAAACTCAGAACAAAGTCTTCTGATGTTGTTGTCCAAGCTGGGCTCTAACAATTCGCCTGACATCCCAAAGATTATGCCTCGTAAAGCAGCTATTGAATAATTTAACTTTTCCTCCAGCTTTCCAAATAAGTCGCTAAGGACAAGAGCGCTAACTTCTTTATGAAGTTTAAGTACTTCAAGCTGCATGCTTGCCAAAGTGAGATTTGATATAACTTCATCGTGCAGTTCACAAACCATTCTATTCTTAGCATCATTAATTATCTGACCTTCTGACTCAGATGTTTCTCCATCGACTTGGTTTAGTATTTCAACAGATTGATTAATCATAGAAGCCGACTTAATCTAACTTAAGTAATTTTAATACTCATTCATAATTGAGATAGGAGTAACTCCTATAACAACGAGCAACTTATCATGTATGGTATTTTCATTTTAAGAATTTTTTCAAGAAAAAAACATCAAATATCATCCGCCTTAAGCATTTCTCTTTAATATCCACATGTAGTTTTATTTAAGAATGGGCAGGTTTTTCCAATTGAATTCGATTCTAAACTTCATTAATAAAGTAAGCTTTCAGAATGCCTTAGACTAGAAGCTTATATATCCTTCAATGACTTCATTGCCAATTATGGTTTTAATTCGTATTAAAAAAAGATTTATTTCAATTGATAAGGAATGGGTCAAGACAAATATCGAATTCTCGGAAGCTATCTGATTATGAGCTTATCTGACTGCGTTTATCCTCCAAGGTTTTTTGGGCTAAATCCTTTGCATACTCCATGAATACTTTGTAAGCAGCGGTGAAACCAAATCGTTCATCAGCAATTTTATCTATTATATTTCGCTTAGCCATTGAACTGAAAATGAAACGCTTTCTCGCATCCGAATCTTTTAGATGCTTATTACTATGAACTAAGTCAATCCAAGAAGATTCTTCAAATAAGCTGTTTATTTCATCCATTGAGAACTCTGAATATTGCAGAGTGTCCAAAAAGTTTTTGCCTTGTTTATCCAGCTCGTAACAAAGAATTGCAAAAAAGATGCTAACGTCACGGGATAATTTTTCATCGGTCTCTTCAGAAACAAGTCGCACAAATTCGTTTGTGATCTGAAGTTCATGACCAAATGAAGCCTTGAAAAAAGAAACATAGAATTCTTCATTTTCTTTTATCTCGTTGTAATGCTCTTCTCTTGATAGAATAAATTTTCCCTCAAGGAGTTCTTCTACAATTTTTTTATGTGACTCAGGGTAATCCATTTTTCTTCAAATTAAGTTTGGGCACAAACAACCTTGAGGTTCCTGTTACTATTTGCATTGAGCTGCCGTCTGAGGCACTGACTACTTCAACGTCACCATCAAATAAGAGGCTCGTTAAAGCGAATACCTTCTCATTTGACATTTCCCCTCCATTACTTCCCAATTCAGAATTACACCAATCAAAAAAATTCTCAACTGGCAGGCTCTCTGCCAACCTTTGTCGATAGAAAGTTCTGTTAAAAACCCATCGTTCATGATTCTCTTCATCATTCTCTATAACTGCATCTTCCTGGGTAATGAATTGCTCAAAATATTCCTTAGCATTCAAATATGCTCTAGTTGAATATGGATTATCATTTCTGGTTTTCAGAAGGCTGGGAGGGCTGACTTTGTCAGGCGAACGCAAAAACTCAATCCATCCGGTTAATATTAAAGATTCTGTCCTTATTCTCTCAATCAGAGGCAACAACTCATTTGTCAATAATTTCGATTGTCTTAATAAATCATCATTTGATTGGATCAATTGAAAATACAGCTGCTCAAAGAGCTGACGAACTGTTTCGTCAGTAATTGAAAGTCGCTTTTGATTCGCAAATCCTGAAACATCCAGCAATTTATTCGTTATCGACTCAGAATGATTGACGTCAAGAATAGAATTAAGAGGGTTTATATAATACTGAATCCAGAAAGACGCCTTTTGAATTTTGTCTCTATAATCAATCTGGTTAACGTTTGATTTAAGTTCCCTGGTCTCGTTCAATAGTCGAATTGAATTCTTCTCAACTGATTCTGTAAACTCTTTTATTTGTGATGAAAGGCCTCTTAATCGTTCGATAAGAATGTTTTTATCCTCATTAATTCCTTCTGTAATTTTTCTGAACAACTCTGATATAGAAGTTCCAAATTTTTCAATTTCTTCCGGCAAGAGCGGTCTGAATTCAACAAGTATAAACTCTACTAATTTATAGTAGACATCCCTCAATTCATAATCATCATTAACCTTGCGAAGGATTTTATACTCTAAGAACTGTGTTTTGATATCCTTCTTTCCCTTTTCAAGAATTACCTCTAAAACTTCTTTCCTTATAATTCCTTCCTTGCTCTGGGTATCAAACAGATCACGAACCACATCAAAGTAGTTCCAAATGAAATAGAGTATTGTCTTTGGTTCAGCTTTAATCATGAATCAATACCTCCTGTTCAAGAAAATAATTACTTTTCGCTACTAAATCACGAATCATTATAACCTCCTTCAGCTCAGATGCCGCAACACGTTTTGTTTGTTTTTGCTGCCCACTTATTTGTTTGCTATACTTTCTAAACAACTCATCAAATTTTTCCGGCAGGTACAATTTTGCAGCTGGAAAATGGCTTTTAATCCTTAAATACTCATCTAAGCCGTTAAAATCATAATCAACGAATACAACAACTTCGTTACACTCAAAAGCTGAAAGTGACTGTGTTCCTATCCGACCATACTTGTGTACGTAAATGAAGTCAGTTCCAAAAATTCGTTCGGCCTTCAGGAAACTTTCAAGATTTTCGACAAAGCACACTTTTGAAGCTTTTACCTGGGGATTAATAATACTAAACACACCAAAAGTCTCTGTGATGTATTTCAAGTTCACATCCTGACCGTTAATCGCTGCACTTCCAAAACCACGAAACAAGAATAATGGATTTGATTTTACACGTCTTGCCTTTGAATCTCTTAACCTTAGAATATTAGATGCTTTGGTAATATGCTTCGTGTCATCGTCAGAAAAATTCTGACTTAAAAAAGAATCATATGATTTTCCGTCTTTTACAAACACCACGGAACCCCTACCAGATTTTTTCCTGTCAATTATACTTGCCTTAAGAAGGTTCTTAAATATTAAGGAGCTCCTTAGAGTCGTTGGAATCTGAGTCATAGGAATTTCCTTAGACTTCAACCCCTGGTAAAATTTGTACTCAAGCTCCTTCATGTGACTTTATTGGCTCTTGCTTAATTACATTTGGCGAGCCCTCGTTTATGTTAATTTTCCCTTTAGAACTGGATCGAAACAACATAATATATTTTTCAAATCCATCCAGCATAGTTTCTTCGGTGGATGTGCAAAGAGGAATCAGATTATGCTCCTTACAGAATTTAAATAACTCCAGCCTGTTTGTTCCATCTACCCTGGCAATTTCATCAATTGCTATCGGTACTCGATTGCCTTTGTCGTTGATTGCAAGCTTATTGATTACTGAAGCGATGATTACCATTCGTATCATAATGTCAGTCCCGGTAGACTCAACCTGCTCTTTAAGATCTACGGTTCTTTCCTTACCTCCTTTTGTTAAATGTAACTCGATGTCAAATAGCTCTTCGAACTCTATTTTTTTTCCGGCATCCAGATAAGCGTTCAATGTTTTGAGATTTTCTGAATAGTCAAAGTCAAAACTGAATTGAGATTCAATTTCCTGAATAGAACTTATTCTCTTGAGGTCATCTATAACTCGTGTCGTATCGTTCAGAACGATTTTCAAGGATTCGATATCAGAAATTTTTATCCGAGATAGTTTGTTGTTAAATTTATTTGTCACAAACTCTTTGAACTCGTTGAATCGTTTCAATAACAAGTATGCTGGATTGGCAAATTGGGTGCTTATTGCATGTAGGATTGTTGCAACACTCTTTTGTTTCTCGGACAGGCAGGCAATTTCTTCTTCTACAAATTTGATGAATGCATCTTCATCTGCCTCCAAGCTTTTTATCCGTTGTTTAAGACCCTGAAAAACACTATCCTTTTTTACTTTGAGTTCATTACGATCAGAAACAGAAAGAGTTATCTTCCTATAAATCTGATCCAATGTGTCGGTAGTTTCAAAAGGACTCTGATCAATTACAATCTTTTCTGTCTCCTCCTTACACTTCTTCAAATCCTTAATCTGACTATCCAGAGTATTTTTCGCATCGGTAATCAGAGGTATGGAAGCAGATTTTCGATTAATGTCTTCCATTAAAATAGCCAATTCGCTTTCAATCTTTTGCTTACTATCGCTAACGCTGATGAATAGGGCCTTCTGATTAGATAATTCGACTTCTAAGGATGGAATAGATTCTATCAATTGAATTTTAGAACGTATTTGGGAAATCTTATCATTGAGATCTTGTAACTGTTTTCTTGAGTTTTCAAAATCTTTCGCTACTGGTAAGAGCTCACTATACTCCTTAAGTTCATTTTTAATCACGCTTAGTTTTTCAGAAAGCTCCTCAATGGACAGAATGGGCTTACCCTTGAAATTATCGGGAAGGGTTATCAAACCATCAAAGAGTCTCATTTTCTCCTCGATGGATCGAATGGTATTTTCAATCAAATCACTTGATAAACTTGAAAAATCAGGAGACAGTATTCCGTTCAAAATCTCTCTATCAGATTGGTTATCTGTAACCTTATGAATTAATTGATTTGAATAACCGTTCACCTGTGTCTCAAGAGTTTTAGAGGTGGTGTTAAGGTCCAAAATCTTGCTTTCAATTTGCTTAACGGAGAAGGTTTCGATTCTGGTCATGCTGGCTTCAAGGGTCTTTCTTTTCTCATCAAGATTAGAAAGCGATTGACTGAGGAATTCAAACCCTTCATACGAGTTAATTTCGTCAAGCTTAGCCTTTAGTTGGTTTTGAGACTCAATAATTTTGCCTAACTCAGAATCCTTGCCGCCAATCTCCCTATCCAGTTTTTGCTTCTTTGGGTTTAGCACGTTTAACTCGACCTGCACCGATTCCAATTCATTTTTCTTTTGAAAAAATCTCACTTCGAAATCCGTAAGTGTCGGAGAATATTGGTTATTAAAAGCGAATAACAACTCGGACAGCGTCTTGGTCTTTGATTTGTACTGATTTACTAACTCACGAAATTCAAGAAATTCCTTTTGAATACTTGATATCGATTTGATGTCGTTGTTGATCCTCAAGAGGTCATTAATATCTCTCCGACTCTTTTGTGAAAAGTTTAATGACTGACCATCTCTGTTGTCGGCAATTATCAGGGCCTCCTTTAATGTTCTATTATTAATAAGTTTGGAGTTGATAAGGTAGCGGTAGATTTTAGAAAAATTGTTACTCAGTCCATCTGATGTTACTGCGCTATCCAGCCACACGACACCATTATTTTTTCTACCGCGCTGATAAACAAAATTGAAAACATCCCGTTTCTCCTTGAACTCCTCAAAGGTGATTCCAGATGTAATCAGTTGAGAGCAAAGCTCTTCAAATTTTAGAATCACCTGGTTGTTATCATTGTTCTTTATGAACAACTCCTCTTTGTACTCATGATCTATTTTGTAGTACTCAACTTCCCCTTCGTTATTCCTCTTAAGAAGTATGCAATAGTATCTCTGCTTAAAAACTTCGAAAATGATGTAGCTATTTGTAGGGGAAGGGAAGTAATGATGGATGGTCTCTTTATCTCCAGGTTTATTGTCTACAAAAGACATTCTTCTGTTATCGATAATGAAAAGAAAATTCAACGCAAAAACCAACGTGCTTTTACCAACATTGTTTGGCCCGACCAACTGAATAGAATCCGCATCACTTAACCTAATTACAGCTTTACCGTAAGTCGTGGAATTCAATATGATTATACGATTAAGCATAAGGGGTTGGCATCCAAAATTAAAAACGAACCACGAGATTAATTTTCCTGAGTTAAGTTATTATTTCCTCGTGACAACTACTGTCGGACCATAAAAGACGCTGAATTAGCGTTTTTATGCCATTAATTCAATTTAAGAGTAGAGGTTGATTTCCATTTTTAAATCGCCACGATTCCGATCAGATTTCTTCAAGGGTTTCATCGTCCCTTCATTTGAATATCTATATACAAAATAAAACTGTACTTGAGTTCATACGTAGATTAAAAATCATTAACTTGATATTAATACAGCCGATAAATAATAGAAAGTATAATACCGTAATGTCAGTACTAAAAACATTCTGATTCAGCTAAGCTATGAAATCATTAAGATTCTATGTACTCTTTCTGCTCTTGAATACTATAGTTGTTATTAGTTGGGGGCAAAGGCTCACTTTAAATGATTTAACCAATCTATGTAATAAAAAAGAATGGGAAAGCGTAGAGGAAATACTTATTGCAAAAGGCTGGACATTCTATGACTCTAAGAAAGGAAGCACAAACGAATATAATAAAATTACTTGGTCATTTAAAAAAGACTACTATAGCGAAAAGGCAAATGGTTGGTTAAGTCTGTTCACATACGAAGGTTACTCTAATCAGCTTAGTTATAATTTCTTCAATCTTGATTCCTACAAATTAATCCAAAATGGAATTTCTACCTCTGGCTTCAAGCGAACAGGAAGCGAAATTGGAGATAGTGAAGTAGTAACGTCATACTCGAATACAAATTTTGTTCTAAAAATCTCAACCCAGAAGAGAGAAGCTGATGATTACTCAGAAGGAAGTTCTACAAGTTACACGGTTATTGTAACAAAAAAGGCTAGTGTTTATGATGAAGAGAACGGTAAGAAAAATACCTATTGGGAAAATGGCCTGGTAAAAAGCGAATACACACTCGTAAACGGCCAAGTGCATGGACCTGTAACTTACTACACCTCATCTGGATCTGTACAACAAAAAGGATATTTTGTCAATGGTGAACAGACAGGAAAGTTTACTGACTATAACGAGGATGGCGAAATAGTCTCTGATTTCTCTGTACTAAATGGTGAGATGAATGGAATCTCTAACTCTTATGAAGATGGAAAAGTTGTGCTTACAAAAACCTATGTAAAAGGAGTTCTGAATGGACCTCACGTGCAATACGTATACGTTGAATCAGATGATAGTAAAAACTTGAGAATAAAAATAATAGGTCAATTTCTCAGCGGGGAAAAAAATGGAGTTTGGAAAGACGTTATTGAAGAAGGAGGAAGTCAAAGAATTCTAGCCTTTGAGAATTATAAAAATGGCATTCTTGAAGGTCCCTTTCAAAATGTTGCGGGTGATAGTCTTATTATCGGAAATTATCTGTCGGGAGAGTTACATGGACAATATAAAGTATATCGAGACATGAACGCGCCATATGCCTGGCAAGTAAACAGCAGCAATTTATCTAAATTAAAATTGCTTATAGAGGGCGCCTATAATAATGGCAATGAGCAAGGTAAATGGAAGTATTATGATCTTACTGGAGCGCTTCGTAAAGAAGGTAGTTTTAGCGATGGCTTAGCTACAGGACAATGGAAATTTTACTATAGTAAGAACCAACATTTTGGGCAATACTCCGAAAAGTTGAACTTGATTGAAAATTATCTTAATGGAGATTTACACGGTGAGAGCACCAGATATTCGTTTAGGAGAACTGAAAAGTATCTGTGTCCTGATTCCCTGAGAAAAAACTTGTCTGATTCTTGTTCTAGATACCTATTTACAAAGGTCATTGAAAAATCAACCTATAAAAATGGAAAGTTAAATGGACCTTACGAAATGCGAGATTCATTAAACGATGTTGTCTCCAAGGGAGTTTACTTTAACGATGAACAAGAGGGAGAATGGTTTCATGCCATAAAGGATCAAGATGAAGGCATAACAACTATATATAAGGGATCGTATCTAAAAGGAAAAATGGATGGCAGTTGGATGCAACAGTATTTAGATGGAAAAATAATTTCAACTTTCAACTACAAAGACGGGGAACTATCCGGTGAATATACAAATTGGATATCCCCAGGAAAGCCACGTGAGATTAAGCACTTCACAGGTGGACGATTAAAAGATCTTACAATTTATGATTCCCTAGGAACCAGGAAGAAGAGTAAATACGAAATCCCATATGAAAGTAGAGACGGCTTTAAATGTAAATGGACCAAATATTACGAAGATGGGGGCTATGTCTCTCAAGTATATTGGGTCAATAAAGATAAAGAACACTCACATGAATGGTTTGAACTCACCTTCCTGTTAAAGGTTAATAATTTAACTGAAAATAGTAACGCTACTTTTAAGGATGGTGAATATACGGCCGTTAACGCGGCCGGCAAGCCACTAGTAACTGGTGCTTACACCAAAGAGGACAAAACAGGATTGTGGATTTATTATTTCTATGATCAGGGGGTTCGAATTGAACTTAATCATAGTGACCTCAACACGTCACTTGAGAAGTATCAAAAGCTCAATGGTGAACCTTACAGTGGATCATTCGTTTCTATTAAAGAGTCTGATGGCGTGAAAGAGGTAAGGTCCATCCAAAATGGATTGCAAAATGGAAAGACAATATTTTACGACATGAAGTCAAACAAAATCTTGAAGAAGGAAACCTATAAGAACGGCATTAGAAAGTAATTTCAGACCCAACCCTTTGAACAAAACCAATCCCCTTAATAAATCACTATGGCCGAATGTACTAAGTGTGGAGGTTACACCAAATTTAATGGTGGCTTATGCACAAAATGCTATGGTGAGAAGAATAAAGCAGAATTCGAACTAGCTGACGATGAAGCTGGCCTAACGGATAAAGAAAGGAATTACCGATATGGAATGATTAAAGGAAGAATCGCGGAGACCTTGATCCAAGAATTATTCCTTAGTCTAAACTACAATGTTTTTAGATACGGAATGGAAAACACCATTCCAGGAATCATGGAACTTCTAAAGGGTGTAAGATCTGATGTAGCTCAAGAAATCAGAAGGATGCCTGATTTCGTAATTCAAAATCCCGAGACTAAGGATGTTTATTTCGTTGAAGTAAAATTTCGGGCGAGTGGTGAATTTAAAGCGAAAGATTTACCAAAAGGATATCCATATACTAATGCATTTATAGTTCTTGTCTCGAAGAAGCACATAAAATGTTTAACGGTCCAAGAACTGCTGGATGGAAAAGAAATAACTCCTGAGTCAAGGAACTATCTTGGTAATAGAAAGGAGTTTGATTTAGACAAGGATGTGATTGTTGACTTTTGCAATTTTGCTATTCAATTTTTTGAGAGTGTTTAAAATGATAAGGGAAATTATTAGGCTAAAAAACTTAAGAATATTTTCAATAAGTACTCTGTCTATACTCCTCGGTTGTGACTCTTTTGAATCATTCCGGTCCACAACAAACAGTATTGCGGCAACTGTATTAATATTCTGTATTGTTTTCGCAATCATTTATATAATAGGCTATGATCGTGGGCGTAATGATAAAAAATAGACAGGGATCACTTTTAGGTAAAACCCTTTAAATAAATCCTTAATTTGGATGACAATTGAAACCCCTTTAAATGAAGCTTATCTCATTAACACCTAACCAATCAATCAACAAAGCCTATCGCAAGGAAAAAGTCGGGCGTTCCGATATTGAGTTATTCAAAAAGAACCTGAAAGAATTTCTTGGTAGTATAGATACAAAAGAGAGTGAGGAGCATGTAAAGAATAACGTTACCAATTTTCTCTACCAAACCTACTACCAGGGTAAGAATCAGATCAACACCAAGGGCCGAATCGATCTAGCTATTTATGAAGACAAGAAACCTGTTGTAATCATTGAGGCCAAACGCCCCAGTTCACCTGACATGGTGAGCGCGAAGAATTTGAATGCAAAGGCAGTGCATGAATTAGTTCTCTACTACTTAAGAGAGCGGATTGACGAGGGCAATACCGATATTAAATTCCTGATCGCCACAAACATGTACGAGTGGTTTGTTTTTGATGCCAGCGTCTTTGACAAGTTATTCTATCAGAATACTGCCCTGACAAAGGAATACGTGGACTGGAAAGATGGCCGGAAGCCTGATAGCACTACTGATTTTTTCTATTCCACCATTGCTACCAAGTTTCTCAAGGATCTAAAAGAGGAAATTGAGTTTACCTGGTTTGATCTTCGAGAAATTGAAAAGGTGGTTTCGAATGATGACTCAAAGGATGACAACAAGCTTATACCAATATTCAAGCTGCTTTCACCAGCGCACCTACTTAAACAACCTTTTGCCAATGACAGCAATTCACTTGATACTAAATTTTATAGTGAGCTGCTTCACATCATTGGACTTGAAGAAAAGAAAGACGGAGGCAAAAAACTAATTCAACGCAAAGAAAAGCCAGATGAAGGTTCGCTTCTGGAAAATGCTATTAACAATTTAATAGCGGAGGGCCATATACAAAATTTGCCTCGAGGGGGTGCTGATTTTGGTGACACCAAAGATGAACGTTTGTTCAATGTTGCCTTGGAATTATGTATAACGTGGATTAACAGAATCCTGTTTCTTAAGTTACTGGAAGGACAGCTTCAAAACTACCATGACGGTGACACGCGATATCGCTTTCTTGATTTTAAAACAATTCCAACCTATGACGAGCTAAATAAACTCTTTTTTCAGGTATTAGCGCGAGAACATAAAGAACGAACTGGTACCACATTAGAGAAGTTTAAACTTGTACCTTATCTGAATAGTTCACTTTTCGAGCCTAGCCAGTTAGAACATGAAACGCTGCGTATTAATAATCTTGATGATGGGCTGAAGCTAAAACTTTCAAGTTCAACGGTCCTTAAAAACAACTCAAAAAAGAGAGAAGGAGAACTGGCAACACTTCAATATCTTTTTGAATTTCTTAATTCATACGACTTTACTTCTGAAGGCAAGGAAGAAATACAGGAAGAAAACAAAGGTCTGATCAATGCTTCTGTATTAGGGTTAATCTTTGAAAAGATCAATGGGTACAAAGACGGTTCATTTTTTACTCCCGGCTTCATCACCATGTATATGTGCCGCGAAACTATTCGCAGGGCTGTTGTGCAAAAGTTCAAAGAGGCAAAAGGTTGGGAACTTGATTCTTTCGCGGATTTACACAATCACATTACACCAAAAGATATTAAAGAGGCTAACGAAATAATCAATAGCCTTAAAATTTGTGATCCGGCAGTGGGTTCCGGGCACTTTCTCGTTTCTGCACTCAATGAGATCATTGCCATCAAATCAGAGTTGGGTATACTGGCTGACCAAAGCGGGAAAGTCTTACGTGGATATACCGTAGAAGTAATCAATGACGAATTAATTGTATCCATCGATCACAACGAATTTTTTGAGTACAAGCCAGGTAATAAAGATAGTCAGCGTGTACAAGAGGCACTCTTCCATGAGAAGCAATCGATTATTGAAAATTGCCTTTTTGGGGTTGACATCAACCCCAATTCGGTTAAGATATGCCGTCTTCGTTTGTGGATTGAGTTACTTAAGAATGCTTACTATACGGTCGAGAGTAAATACATGGAACTTGAAACTCTCCCCAACATTGATATTAATATTAAGCAGGGTGACTCTCTCATAAGTCGCTTTCCTCTTGATGCAGATTTAAGTAAGGCATTGAAAAGTATTAAGTACAGCATTAATGATTACCGGGCCTTCGTAAATAATTACAAGAATGCCACAGACAAAGATGAAAAACGAGGATTTGAAAAATTGATCGATCAAATCAAAGGCGACTTCCGTTCTGAGATTGGTAAAAGTGATCCTAAACTGATAAGAAAAAATAAACTGGGTGGCGAACTGTATAATCTACTAAATCAGGTCGATGTATTTGAACCTTCGGAAAAAGAGAAGAAAGATCGCGGTTTGAAAAAGAAAAAACTGGAAGTTGAGATTAATAAACTTGCTACAGAGATTGAAGAGATAAAAAGCAGCGCCATTTATAAAGATGCCTTTGAATGGAGATTTGAATTTCCAGAGGTATTAGACAAAGAGGGTAAGTTTACCGGTTTCGATGCCGTGATTGGAAACCCACCATACATACGCCAAGAAGAGATTAAAGAACAAAAGCCTCACTTGCAAAATAACTATGAGACCTATTCTGGAACAGCTGACATATATGTGTTTTTTGTGGAAAAGGCTTTTTCGCTATTAATCAGCAATGGGAATTTCTGTTTTATTATGCCGAATAAATGGATGCAGACTGGGTATGGAAAACCTATGCGATCATTTCTGCTTAAACAGCAAATGCTGTCTTTAGTTGATTTTGGAGATTTACAAGTTTTTGATGAAGCAACAACTTACCCATGTATATTAAATGCTTCTAAGAACAATCTTAAAGGCACGTTCTTCTCTTCATCAATAAAGAAGCTGTCGTTTGAAAATGGGTTCAATAATCTAGTCAGTTCAATTAGGGTTGAGATTGATCCCTCTCAATTGGGCGAAGAGACTTGGGTTGTCTCCTCACAAGAGGATCAGGAAATACTTTCCTCCATCAAATCAAAGTGTACCACATTGTCCAATTATGTTGGTGGAAATTCCTATAGAGGTGTATTGACGGGTCTCACTGAGGCATTTTTGATTGACGAGAAGAAAAAAAACGAAATTACAGATAAGGACAAAAACTCAAGCAAAGTATTAAAACCAGTTTTAAGAGGTCGTACCATTAAAAAATGGTTTGCGGAACAGGACAACCTTTGGCTTGTCGCAACCCTTCCGTCATTGAAATTAGATATTGATAAATTCCCAGAAATAAAGAAGCATCTATTATCGTTCGGAAAAGATAGGCTCGATCAAAGTGGAAAAGATGGTAGCCGGAAGAAAACAAACAATGCCTGGTTTGAGACTCAAGATACTACTGCCTATTACGCGGAGTTTGAGAAGCCAAAAATAATGTATCAGAAATTTCAGGTTAAACCATGTTTTATCTTTGATGAAGCAGGTCTATACTGTAATGACTCTATGTGGATTATCCCTTCATCAGATAAATGCCTACTTGCAATCCTGAATTCAAGAATGGGGTGGTGGCTAATATCTAAGTACTGTACAGCAATACAAAATGGCTATCAATTAATTTGGAAGTATTTTGGACAAATACCTATACCCAAGATAGCAAGTGATCAATCTAAGCCAATTGTTAAGCTGGTCGATAATATCTTAGAAGCAAGAAAAAAGAATATCAATTCTGATGTAAAGGAATTTGAGGAAAAAATTGATTTTCTTGTTTATCAACTCTACGGATTAACAAAAGAGGAGATTAAGATTGTTGAAGAAAATTAGGTGTTGATGAAATTTGTTTATATCAATTCATCCGGTGGTTTCTAAAATTATCATACCCAATAGTTGTAATGGATGTATTGCAAGAAATTCTTAAATGGTCAGAGGAAAGACCTTTGTGGCAGCGAGATGCACTTAAACGATTCCTTCAGAAAGGAACCCTTGATGATCAAGACTATACGGAACTACTTAGCATCTGCAAGTCCGAACACGGACTTGCCGCGTTAGCTCAAGTAGATATTTTAACAGAAGCACATGTTTCAGTAAAATCTGCCACTGCTGAATCCGTGAAACTAATTTCTCTGACTCACCATAATGGCGTCAATGCGCTTGCACAGAACCAAACGGTAGAATTTGGTTCGGGATTGACGATTGTATACGGACAAAATGCAGCGGGGAAAAGTGGATACACAAGAGTTCTAAAAAGAGCCTGTCGGGCAAGAGGTTCAGAGGATGTGTTAAGCAATGTCTTATTAGAGACAGTACCACCTAAGCCATCAGTGACATTAGTGTATCACTCGAATGAAAACCAGAAAAATTGGAATTGGTCTGAGGATAAAATCGTCAACTCGGACCTTGCTAACGTGACTGTTTTTGATCGACACTGCGCGACTGTGTACTTGGATGAGAAAACAGATGTAGCCTTTAGACCTTTTGGCCTTGACCTATTTGATAGGCTCTCTGCTTGCTGCGAAAAGTTAAAGGCACAATTAGAGAAAGAAAAGGAATTGTTGTCTGCTAAAGAATATCAAACAGCTACCGTTGTGGGAACGAGAGCGTTCGGTATGGTTGAAAAGATAACGTCACTAACAAATCTAGAAGAAATAAAGCTCTATGCTAATCTAACTGCTAACGATAAAAAAAGACAGACAGAATTGCGGAAGCAGCTTCAAGATCTTCGATCTGAGGACCCTGAAAAAACAAGAAAAGCACTCACACTCTACGCAGAACGCGTCAAACAATTCCATGCTAAACTGCAAGACTTAGCCAAATCCCTTCAACAAGACAATATTGATTTGATATCAAAACTTGTATCCGAAATTCAGTTAAAAGAATCTGTCGTGACGGAGTTAAAATCCAAAATCGTAAAATTCGACAAGTTGAAAGGGACCATCTATGAAGAATGGGAGAAAATGTTGGTTTCGGCAGCAGAATTTTCAAGGATTTACTCGAAGAAGAAATTTCCTATCGTTGAAGATGATGCATTCTGCCCCCTGTGCCAACAAGAACTTGATGCGCTAGCCAAGCAAAGATTATTGGCCTTTGCTGAATTTATGAATTCAACAGCCCAAAAGGAATTAGCTGAAGGTAAAAGAAAATTAGAGTTTGAAATCAACTCGCTCCAAGAAATGAGAGATCAAAGACTCGCTACAGCTGATGTTCTTTCTGAAATTCAGATTGATAACGCAACTATAGTTGAGGCGCTAAAGATCGAAATTGCAGATGCTGAAGTCGCCATTGAAAAAATATTACAAGAAGTGGCAGAGGGAAAGCCTGGCTCCAGGCCTCTGAAGGTTTTAGAATCCATCACAAAAATTAGTGCTATTGAAAGGTCCGTTCAACAACATATAGAAATACTTATCAAAGGCTCAACGAAAGAAGAATTAATTAAGATCGAGGCTGAACTTAGGGAACTGGATTCGAAAGAAACATTACAAAAAGAACTCCCAGCTATTTCTGATGAAGTTGAACGTAAGAAACGTTTTGCAGCGTACACCCTTTGCTTGGAGGATGTCAGCACAGCTTTAATTACAAGAAAAAGTACTGAAATTACCAAACTTACTGTTACGGATCAGCTTTCAGCTTCTTTTAAACTTGAGTTAAGAAAGCTGGGATTTGAACACCCAGAGATTGAATTACAACCTTCCGGTGGCTCACGGGGAACTCTTTATCATAAGATCGTCATTAAACAGGCTCCCCAAGCTCGTCTTCAGAATGTCGTAAGCGAGGGAGAAGCGAGAGCCCTATCCCTTGCAGCTTTTTTCTCCGAGCTAAGCACATCGACCAACACATCTGCAATTTTGTTTGATGATCCCGTCTCATCACTCGATCATGTATGGAGAGACAGGGTTGCTGCGAGACTTGTTGATGAAGCAAAAATTAGGCAGACCGTTGTTTTCACACATGATTTAGTTTTTCTTGTCACACTTAAAAGATTGGCAGAAGAGAGAAGTGTTGAATGTTTGGATCAATATATTCATAAGGAGTATTCTGGAGCCGGGGTTTGTTCTCCAGATTTACCTTGGGTGGCTATGAAAATCAAAGCCAGAATCGGAGTGCTCAAAAAACTTTGGCAGGAGGCGGAAAAAATTGAACGGACTGTTTCTAAAGATGAATACGACAAAATGGCTATTGGCATTTACGGACGTCTTCGAGAGGCTTGGGAACGTGGCCTTGAAGAAGTTTTGATCAATGGTGTCATAGAACGCTACAGACCTAGTATTCAAAGTATGCAAATCAAAAATCTGGCTGACATTACAGACGAAGACTGTGATATTTTTTATGAAGCTATGACAAAATGTTCAAGATGGCTACCAGGACACGACAATGCTCCTGCTGAGAATAGTCCTGTTCCAAGTTCCAGAGAATTGGAGGTTGATATTGGTACGCTGGAAAAGTGGGTAACCGGAATTAATTCTCGCAGAAAGAAGTAAAACAAGTCTTGAGGACTACGTTCCTCTTGCAACTTCCAAGTATCTACACAACGCATTCACCCATCTCATTTGATCAATGGTATTACAATCCGGTTCAAGTAATTTTGGGTTGGCCACTAAAATGCATACACTTTTCGCGCGGCTGGTAGCTACATTAAACCGATGAGGGCTGAAAAGAAAACTCATACCCCGAGGAGCATCTTCAACTGAAGAAGCTGCCATACTGTAAATTACAATGTGTGCCTCCTGCCCCTGGAACTTATCAACAGTTCCTATTCTCATACCGGGCAGTTTTCCAAGCAATGCTGAAACTTGGGCGTTGTACGGAGCAACAAGTAAAATGTCTTCTTTAGTTAATGGTCGTGTCGCACCATGCTCATCCGTACATTTCCCTCCATTAAGAAGTTTAGAAACAATGTCAGCAATCACATCAACTTCTTGGTCAGCGGTGGTCTGGTTGCCGCGATGTTCAACCGGCACATAAAACAATCCCGCTCCATCAAATGGTGTACCTCCCGAGATGACTTGCTTCTCTAATCCTGGTAATGATTTCAGTTTGCCCTCATAGAATAGTTCAGAAGTAAACCTGCTAATATTTGGGTGAAGTCTTCTTGTTGTGGCGAGGAATAGTCCATTGCCCTCTGGCATTGTGGCTTGCCCATCCAATAAATAAGCTAGTGCTGCAATATCACTTCCTTCCGGATGCGCTCCCTTTTGAGGCTGTTCTAATTGTTGAGGATCACCTAACAAAATTAAGTTATGACCAGCACGGGAAGCTGCAAGCACATGTGAAAGTGACATTTGTCCTGCTTCATCTACAAAAAGGTAGTCCAATTTTTCCGCTGAGCTTTTATCAGCCCAAAGCCAGGCGGTCCCTCCAATTACCTTTCGTTCATCCAAAGCCGCAATTGCCCTTTTCGATTCTGTCGTTTCCTCAACTTCATCAGGAGCACGATCGCTTTTCTCACTTACCTTATGAACAAAATTAATTTTAACATTCTCCTTCTTACTCAGCTCAATCACCTTATCAACCAAATTCCGAATTACTTTATGGCTAACTGCCGTAATCCCAATCTTCTTGTTTGCTTTAAATAATTCAATGATCATTTTTGCTCCGGTGTATGTTTTTCCCGAACCAGGAGGCCCTTGAATTGCCAGTACACTTCTTTCAAGATTTAGAGCAATACGTACTGCGGCCTTTACCGCATCCTCACCTTCATTAATAAATGCCCCCTCCGTCCCCCCAACGAGTTGAGGCTTTCGTTTCATGAGTAAGTCTTTACCTGCATGCTGGGGCCATTTGTGCCCTAACCCATATTCATCAACCGCTGCCGCGAAATCCATTAGCGAGGTTGCTAATGCACCTGGATCAACCCTTTCGGATACATGTACTGCCAAAGGATGAACAGAAGCTGTTGTGGCAGTCTTCTTGATATCAAGAAAATATTTATCAAGTGAAATGGATTTTACTGTCCCAACCTTTTCCCCTTTCACTTCAGTCAATGCATCCCCCTCATCAATGCTTAACTCCTGGGGTGGATAACTGTAGCGGTGTGTTACATTTTTCTCTCTCGGAGCCTTTGGTAATTCTGCTACAAATTGAAGTCCGGTAATTGCTTTACGTTCATCCAACAACTCTTCATGTTCCAATTCATGTACTCGGAAAAACTCCCACCAAGCACTCTTATCCTCCCTTCTGAAGTAATCTACCTGGTGTGCGAGCAACCACTTGGCTCTATCCTCTTCGCTCCATTTTGACCTATCTTCGGGTAGCTTTTCAGTTAAAGCTCTGAAGAGAGCTTGAGATCTAGTATCATGTTCTTGTACGCCTTCACTTGCTTCTCCCGTTTTTAATTCAGGCCGTTGAAATTCATTTCCTGGATTATTTAATTTTGCCCTTAACTCTTCAAGCCAATAGTGTAAAGCTTCTGTTGCCAAACAATCATCTTCATTGTATTCTTCAACAACTTGCAAAGTTTGTTTTGGTACAGCATGAACTTCGCGAAGTTCCAATGCAACCTCTACCACTTTGCGTGCAACGCTGGCATCATGAAGTTCAGCCTTACGGGCATACTTCGTAAATTTCTCCAGCTCCTTTAAGGAATAACTCTCAACACTTGCTAGCAGGGCTTCCTTGAATACTGCATGCAAATCAATAAAACGCTCTGCCCGTAATAGAACATCTACCTCCTTTTCATACACGGCATGCACCCTTGCTAGGCGTTTAATCGCTGATGGTTCATACGGTGCAAAGTGGTAGATATACATTTTAGGATATCGTTTCCACCTTTCCAGCAAAGAATCCATGAACTGCTTAAAAGACTTTTTCTCTTCTAAACGATTTATGGCCCATAGTTTTTTATACTCTAAAACTGCATTCTCCCGATATGCATATCCCAGCAAATACTCCAGCCCACCATCCTCATAGAAAGCATCACCTTCAATATCAAAGTAAATATCTCCTTCATTTGGTGTTGGCAAACGATTAAGACCTCGCCCCGGCTCTTGAGCTAACGTATTATAGAGTAGTTGCTTCTTTAAGCGACCATCTAATTGAACTTTTGCTTGTTCTTGTTTCCTTACAAATGTTTCCCTGTTGCCACGTTCCGGCTTTTCAAGCTGCTTAGCATTTGCGAATTGTTCGAGGGTTAGAATTTTTTGTCGTTGTAGTTCCACAATATGCAAGGATCGAATACCTGCTACCAATGAAAGATGATCATCATCGTGTCGCTTCTTATCACAAATTCTCCACCATTTACAGATGGAGCAATGCTCAACTGGTTCCGGGTATGTAGTTAGAGATGGTCCGTCCACTACACCTTCAAAACTTTTCTTGATCTGCCTGTAATAGGCTTGAAATTCTGCGAATCGATAATATTCCCTGGGAAAATGTTCTCCTGGTTTTACAACATACATCTTCTCAGGACTGCACTCTTGCAGAATGGATAAGAGATCGGAATACAGACAAAGCTGAATGATTGTAGCCGCACGAGTATTCTGAGCAAGCTTGGTATCTTGAACTTCATATGACCAATTGCCGAATTTACTTTTACCTGATACTTTGATTAGGATATCCGAATAGCCCATCCATTGCCCCGCAGCCAACCTGCCTTGTGTAATTACGTCAAAACCATTTTTCATCGCTTCAACTGTTGCCTCTACCGGTTGCCCTTTCAAGTCTTTAATCTTAAGCCCTGTTGTCTCCAAATATTTTACGTAAGCAGCTTCATGTTCCTGACCTCTCTTGATCAGAACTTCCAAAGAGGGGTCGCTCCAATACGGCTCGTTCAATTCATCCAATGCAACAGCCTTGGAGAGTTGGGTTAGGTGATTACAGCTTAGATAATTTGACAGATCTGTCGCTGAAAGTCTGAATTGGTTATTTTCAAATTTCATACTACCAAAGTACGAATAGTCTCATGACATTTAATGTCAGGGTAACTCGTAGCATGTTACAAACATTGTATTAAAAGTTTTTTAAAGGCCCAGTTAGCCCATTGGATACAATGGCAGGGAAAGTTATCTTGCAAATACGAAAATAAAGGGATGTAGCACACATCTCGTATATCCAGGCTGTGGCAGCAAATTTTCGGATCGACAAAACATGGAAACAAAAGGAATAATTTTTGACCTCGGAGGAGTAGTATTTAATTATTCTTTTGACAATGCATTTAAAATTTGGGCACAGGAAATTGGAGTTTCGTACGAGACGATAAAATCAAATTTCAAGTTTACAAGCGACTTTGAGAAATTTGAAAGAAACGACATTTCAAGTAGCCAATTTAATGAAGCACTATCAAAACAATTGAATTCGAGACTTAATCATGCGAATTTTGAAAAAGGATGGAATTCAATTTATAAAGACATTATTCCCAACATTGACAACTTATTGATACAACTCAAGCAAAATTATAGACTTGTTGCTTTAACAAATACAAATATTACACATGCAAAAGTTTGGTTCGATAAATATCGAGACGTTTTAAGTCATTTTGAAAAGATATTTACTTCATACGACATTAGAAGCAGAAAACCCGAATCAAAAGCATTCAAGACAGTTCTGACATATTTAAATATAGAACCGCATCAGGCAATTTTTCTTGACGATAATGAGGAGTACACACTGAGCGCCAAACAATTAGGACTAAAGACGATTTGGGTGAAGTCATACGGACAAATGATTAAGGAGTTAAAAGACTTCGAAATAAATTTGGACTAAAAAACCGAAGCCAACAAAGTTCAGAGAATTCAGAGTTCAGATAAACCAAAATCCATTTTTTGAAACCACCGTTGAATGAAAACAACTTAACGCCAGCCCGTCCACAAAATGAATCGACAAATTCTAAATCACTATATAGACGAATATAAACTCAATTTTGAGCATGTAAACCAAGAAGAGATTTATAAATGGAAAGCTGTTAAATGCTACCAAGACAACTGGGACATTGACGCAGCAAACTTCTATGAAATGTTATTGTCCTCATTAAAACTGACAAAGAATTTAATGGACTCTGGACAGTACTTTCCATTAAGAATGATAGTTCAATATGCAGAACACAGACCAAATGAGGTAAGGGAGCTTTTTAGAAACTTGTATAATGAGGAAGAAGATTTATATGGTCGAATACAAAATTTCCAATTTGGAATCAATGCTGTTCACGACCAGTTGTTTGAAAACAAGTCATCCTATCAAGACCAGAGAGCGATTGTTGTCTATCTAGTTTTACGTTATCCAGAACGATACTTTTTCTACAAGTTTGAAATGTTTAAACAGTTCTGTGACAAATTAGAATTGGTTTATAAACCAGTTAAGGGCCATATAGAGAACATCGGTCATTTCAATAATATCTGTGAATTGATAAGACATGAACTTTCAGCCAATCAAGAACTTTTAAAACTACATAAAAACAGAATTACCGATGATTGTTACTATGATGAGAATCTCAACATCTTAACCCAAGATTTCATCTATGCTGTTACAATACATTTAGACAGAAATTTCATTCCCGAAACTGTTCCAACAACAGAAACATCGAAGGCAAATGTACTATCAATCGAATTGGCAACTTCCATCGAGCAAATTAGCTTTCGTGGCAGAACCGTAAATTTTATTCAAAACGATATCGATAACAAAAGATTAGGAGACCTGGGAGAATTATGGGTAATGAAATACGAGATCGAAAAGCTCAAGGGGGCTAACAAAAATAGTTTAATGGATAAAGTAAAACATATCTCAAAGGATGAAGGTGACGGAACCGGTTTTGACATTCAATCATTTGACGAAGAAGGAAACAAAATGCTTATAGAAGTTAAGACGACAAAAGGGAGGCAAAACTCAACCTTTTTCGTAACTCGACATGAACTTGAGAGAAGTAAAATTGAAAAAGATAATTATTTTCTTTATCGTCTATACAACTATAACGAAATACATGACACGGCAGATTTATTGGTAATAAAAGGTGACTTGACATCAATTTGTACGTTTCCTACGACTTATAAAATCAACTTGCCTGATAATTAAGAATGGCAGCACACAACGAGCCTATGAAGCCTTTACTTTTGAATGGCATTTATATCTTGCTAAGGCAACGACTTATAGCCAAAACGTTGTGGGCAATCGCGTTAATACAACAGGCGGGGGAAAAACAAAAAACCAGTAACAGGTCCAGAAATAAGCAAAGCCGATCCTTTACTAAACTAACTAAATGGACTTAAAAATTTACATAACACAAGACGACACGGAAATTCTTGACTATATAACAGATGCGGGAATTGAACACGATAATGACAACGTAGATAGAATTTTTACGTTTCTCCTAAGCGACAGCTATAACCTCGTTATTTATTTTAGTGAAGAGGGCGATAAGGGCTTCATCCTTTTCAAAATTGCCGACATAAAGAAAAATTTAAGTGAAATAACCAACTTGAAAAGCATACTCAAAGAATTGCAAGCTAACACAAAGCAGAATATAATTAGAATGGCAATTGAACAGGTGGAGCAAATGGAAATGCTCGGTATGGCGGCTGAAATTTTTAAGGACGGACGACTCTAATTTATAAGTTTTTTCCCACACGGCTTTGGGCTTTATAATATGGTCGGCAACGTCTCAGAAATGATTGACGAGAAAGGAAAATCCTGTGGTGGAAGTTGGGATCATCCTCCCGAAGAGTCGACACTTAGAAGTATGAACGAATATTCTGAAGCCAATGGCACGGTGGGGTTTAGAATATTTACGGAGGTGATTGAAGAAAAATAAATAAAGGACCAGACTAAAGAACGGCAGCTTACGCTCATTTCTTCACCAAGACCACTCTTCCTTATCAAACTTGTTTACTATTAAGGCAATTTGTTTTAGCTCTATCACCTGCTTCTTCTTTTGATTAAGATCCTTAAAGTCTGACCAACTTTTGACCTTTCCCTGGATTTGTTCCGTTCTCTTTAACATAGTCCTATTTATAAAAACTCTGTAGTACTATTGTATTATTTCAACTTTATTCACGATGAAAAAGATATTTAAATTCGTACCGAGATAGTTTTGGGTGAAGGTGGTTCCTGTTAGTTTTAACTTATCACCTTTTTTTAGGTCAACAACTTCGTTTGCTAGACTTTTGTCAATTACAAAAAAGTCCCCTGATGTTTCATTGGTTGCGGGGTCTTGTCTACCATTGTCTCCAACATTAACGCACTGAAAGAAATACATATTTTTGATCTTGCTCGGCTTACGGTAGTTTTTTAAGTACCCGTCTCCGAAATATTCAGCCACAATAATCACTGGACATTTTTCATAATCCTTTGCAAATGCAGAGCTCATAACTTTTTTGTAATTCTCTTCTGTGGCCTCCGGACACTTGTTTTGTGCGAATGTGAAGTTCAATAAGCCTGTAAGGGCGATTAAAAAAAGTAGATTTTTCATTTGTAGTGGTTTTATGTTCAATCGCATTGTTTAATGTTTTTGAGAGTATCTTCTATTTGATCGGAAAAACATTGTCGATACCAAGCCAAGTTAACATAAAAATCTTATTGCGGGCTATAGCCCGCAAGAATTAATATTGATGAGCGATAGCTTGCTGGTGAGTGAAAAAGGACTTACCTAAAATTTTCGGGCGTGTTTTAAAACAATTCCGACTGGAAAGGAAGCTTAGTCAGCAGGAACTCGCGGACTATTCAGAAGTGGATCGAGCATACATCTCACAGCTCGAACTGGGGGAGTCGACACCCTCAATTGTGACAATTTTTAAATTGGCCGAGGTATTAAAGGTTAAACCCCAGGATATTATTGCTCAAGTTGAGCGCCAGCAATAGTGCTTAAGATGCTATATTTTTCACTGGGTATACTCAACTTGTTCAGACCTTAGTTCCATAACTGGAATTCCTCAATTTCACATGTCTTAGATTCCTTTTTTTTGCTTCAGGCTCATTTGCAAATTGGAGGCTTATTGGATGTAGGATTACTTCAACTCTCTTTTTGCTTTTTGGAAGGAGACCCTCCCCTGTTCAAAAATTTGATGAATGTATGTTCACCCTCAAAAATGAACCTTAAAAAGACGGACGAGCGTATGAATACAAAATTAAATCATTAGACGATCAAATTTTGAGCTCTTTAAAGTGGACATTACGCTATCCTTGACCACTTCATTTCGTGAGAGTATGATCCGAAAATAATGATCTTGTATTATTTGACAGCAAGAAAGCAGTTGGGATGACCAGGGAAAGCAATAACTAACCTTTTTACACAGACATCCGAATTACAATTTTAAGTATCCATACTTGTAAACATATTTCACTAAGCCAACTGTTGATTTCACGGCCAATTTCTTAAAAATATTTAGGCGGGTATTGAAGAACGTTTTTTCCGTGATATTGAATTTCCTGGCAATCTCACCGGCCGATTTCTCCTTACAAATCATAAAGACAATTTTAACCTGGTGATCGGTTAACAGCTTAAAATTCGCTCGACTAATCTTTCTCGGCATAATCATCCGCTCGCCTTTCATAATAGTAGTTTTACCTAACTTATCTTGTTTTATGCTCTCGGATAGCCTTTTCGCGTTAGCTGTAGTTGAAAGTAGAAAATCAGTTTCCCTGCGAGCCTCTTTCGAACGGGGATTCCCTTTCAGTCTTATTAGCTCTTTACTCATGATTCAACTCAAATGAGATTCAATTTACTATTTTGTTTAAACTAATAGGTTCCATTTTTCTATGGGTAAAGATCCGGGATTGATGGCTTTTGGCTGGGTAAGCATTCAACTTCCAAACGATCATGTATCAGGCAATACAATCCGTCCTGTCCCTCTATCTCTCCTAAGTAGTGGAGAAAGCCCTGCCCATTCATTTGAAAGGCTTGGATTCTTATAATCGCAAACTGTCCGGTATTTTTTAAACGAACCACCGTGCCCAATGGATATACTTCGTAGTCTTTTGGATGAGCCATGCCTGCAATGTGTAGGTGTATTTTAGTAAAGGCAATAGGTAAAATTTAAACGGACAGGGGTTGTCAGTCGGAGTTTATACTATTGAAATATGTTTTTATTATTAAAGTATCCCTAACAAATATTTGTATTGTAACTTATAAAATATCTGCCCGTTACGACTGCTAAATGCTTTAACATGACAAAACAACAAGAAACGTTTTTGGAGTTAGCCATACTCGACCAAATGAAGTATACCGACATTAGTAGAAAAATGAATGTTGACCCGAAAACATTAAGTACCTGGTGGGACGAACTTAAAACAGAAAGAGAAAAACTATCGGCTCATCGACAACTTTGGAGAAGTAAATGCAAAACAGCCAGTTTTTGGGACTTTAAATTCTGGCTTGAATCATCGGAGCGAAAATGCTTCTACTGCAAGATTAATGAAGATGAAATTGATGAATTAATAAGAACAGATTTAATCACAACGAAAAGACTAGTCACAAGAGGAAGAAAACTGGAAATAGAGCGCTTATCACCTAATGATCCTTATGACAATCTTAACAATCTGGTTTATTGTTGCTATTGGTGTAACAATGCAAAAACAGATGAATTTACCTCTGAAGAATTCAAACCCATCGGGCAAGTTATTGGCAATATTTGGAATAATAGGTTAAGAAAGTCTCGGGAATAAAATGATAACAGACGATCACACAAATCTTCTATTCCTCTCAGAGTTATTAAAAGGGAGGGAACAATTTCTTTATCAACTAATACATATTCTCAACCAGCGAGCAATCACATACAGATTTCTACCTTCAACAAATGACATTTGGGCCGTAGACTACATGCCAATCCAAAAGGATTTAGATAAATTCATTCTATTTAAGTACGAGCCGGACTATTTACAAAATGATGAATTCATATTAACTCAAACTAATACAAAAACGGTTTGCAAATCAATTGGTCTAAGTACAATCGACAGCAACATAAAAATTGACGGAGGGAACGTAATCAAAGGTAATAACTGGGTAATTCTGACTGATAAAATTTTTAAAGAGAACGCAGACTTCGAAAAAAATGACTTAATAACAGAATTAGAGAATTTGTTTGAAGTCAAGGTTATAATTATTCCCCAAGAACCATTTGATTTCACCGGACACGCTGACGGAATCGTAAGATATTACAATAGTGACACGGTGTTAATAAACAGCTATAAACCGACTGACAAAAAAGAATTTCAAAAACGGTTAACTAAAGAACTAAGAAGTCAGGGACTTTGGGCAATTGAAATTCCTTATAACCCTTACGACAATGGCAACTACGACTTAGCTGACGGACTTTATATTAACTATCTCCAAATGGAGAATTTTATATTATTACCGACCTTTAATAAAACGGAGGACGAAAAAGCATACCGACAATTTCAACAACTATTCCCAAGACAAATTATTGAAACCGTTGACTCAAGAGATATTTCCCGAGACGGTGGAGTTTTGAACTGTATAACATGGAATATTAAGGTATCAACATTAGGCGACCATGGCAAATAGCGAGAAAGAGCGAGACGTGAGTTTTTGCCATTGAGACTAGCAGACCTTATTATGATTCCTGTATAATCCTAAAGTACCTTGTTAGCGGTATCCATTCACATTTTCTTGACACACATATAAAAACCCAGCATTCTTAACAATTTAAAGAATAGAAAAGCGCATTAAGAATTTCTTAAATTTGTTAACGCTCATCTCACCACATTTAACTTGATTCGCAAATGTGTTATCACAAATCTCTTGTCGCTTCATACGAGGATCTAGCTTCTGAATACTCAGCATCATTTTCCTCCATCACTGAAGAACTTGAAGTATATCGCGAGCAATTTGATCAGCTTATGTCCCGAAACGAGTCTATTGATCCGTACACAAAAGAGGAGACACTGAAGTTAAAGGCACTTCAAAAGACATTACAATCCTTCAAAGACGAAGGTTATGTCCGCTATCATGAAAACGGGTTTGATTATTTGCCCTCACCCATTATTACCGCTGCAGCCCCATCGGAATTTAAACTCCTTCGTTGGGGCTCATTTGCTCCTGCGGCAGGATTTACTACGCTGAACTGTATCTCAGAAGAGATGTATGATAAAAAGACATATAAGGAAGCAGTAGAAAATGGACAACGCTGCTTGATTCCCGTTACAGGATTTTACGAATGGAATTGGGTTGACGAAAAGGGCAAAACTAAAATCCCGTATTACATTTCAGTTAAGGATCAACCGATATCTTCCATGGCGGGTTTGTATATCCGTTGGAAAGATAAATCGACCAAACAGGATCTTTTCTGGTACACGGTCTTAACAACCAAAGCAAATCCAATGATGGAGCAAATTCACAATTCAAAAAAGAGAATGCCAGTGATTATTCCTGAGGCATACAAAAAGGATTGGCTGAACCCTAACCTGACTAAGGACGATGTTTTAGCACTGTGCCAGCCTTTCCCGAATGATCAAATGCAAGCGCATACTATTTCAAAATTGATTACACAAAAGGGCGTGGATACTAATGTTGTGGATGTGTTGAAGGTTCAAAAATATGAGAAACTGAATACAGATGATTTGACGCTATTCTAGAAAATTGGTTGCGGTTGCATTTGTATATTTATTTATGGATAGGGAAAAGGAAATAGCTGATGAAATGCTCCGAATTCAAAACTTTCTGGAAGCTGCGAAGAAGATCCTTAAAGAAATAAAGCCTGTGGACATTTCTAATGTGGTTTTATTTAACGGCCCACCGCGTAAGCCTGAAAAATAAACACTTCAAAAGTTAGCTTTACTTGGTTGAACTCCAGTTAGAGAAAAGCATTTCAGCGTCACGATTTTTAAGAAAGGAATTCACCATCATTAGAATCGCTCGCTTCTCATCTGTGCTTAATCCTTTAGCCTTAGCCAATTTCGAATCAAATTCCTTCTGATCGAAATCAGTGTCGTTATCAATCGCACTCTCTAGCGCTTTAGAATCAAGTTCTAATACTTTAAAAATTCTGGTAATGACATCTTTAGTAGGAAGAACTTTTCCACTCTCATATCTTGAGATCATGCTTTGAGTAACACGCGCTTTCTTCGCCAGCTCCCTGGTGGTCATTTTTTTTGACCCTCTCGCTTTTCGGATTATTTCCCCAATCATATGTCAAATTTCAATTTTGGAACGCACTATCCGCACTAAATCTTACATAGAAAGGCACTTTTACCCCAAAAGTTTAAAATAGATCTAAATTTTTGATACCTTTTGGTCAGGTATCAGATATGTTGGTAAAAGGCAATTTCAAAAGTTAGTTTATTTCGGAATATTCTTTTGTCTTTGGTTGGACACTTCAAAGTTAACACAAAGATCGAGTGTTAAGCGTGACATAATAAAAAAATGTTACACAAAACGTAACAGAAGATCGTTGGCCGACCAGCATTAGAAGTTCGAAATAATAACGTAATCCGATAAAAGCTTAATAACATGATAAATTTCCTAGCACCGTTAAGACCAGATGAAATCTTCGCAAGCTTTGTTGCGAGACAAAAATACTATAGCCATTCAAATCTATCCGATACATACCGCGACCTATTTGGATCCACTCAAATGGTTATTAATACTTTTTTACCAAATGTAAGTCAATTAAATACATCAGTATTAAGCAATCTCAATCTATCAAAAGAAGATGTTCAGAATAATCACACTCTTTATCCCCTATACAAACTGAGTATTTCAGTCAGAAAAGACTCGGCCAGGCATTATAATATCCTGGGTGGAAAGAACGAAATCAACTTAAAGAATTACAAATATTGTTCTACATGCATTGAAGAAGATAGATTAAAATTCGGAGAAGCATATTGGCACAGGGTCCACAATATTCCAGGTATCATTTTGTGTTCAAAACATAACGTATTCTTAAGTACGTGGAAGATACCCCTAAATCAGATTTCTAAGCGGTCATTGTTTTGTCTTGAAGAAGTTCTAATTGAACCGGTCATATCCAAGCAAAATGATAATAAAGATTTACTTGAATTCACGAGAAGAGTTGCGAAGGCATTGTTAGAACAAAACATCCAATTAAAGAAAAATATTATTGAACTATCAGTTAACTCCGGCCTACTAGTCAAAGCAGGAAAACGATCTGAACTTCAGCTGATAAAGTTTTCTGACTTAATACAGAATTTTTTCAAAGACATCAACATATTCCCTGGAACAAATTTTAGAAGGATTAGAGCAGCTCTCTCGCCAGCCAATAAATTTTGCGATCCGTTAACACTTATAGCAATTGGATTACTGTGTGATAAAATCCAATCAACTCCTCAATGCGCAATCGAAGTTCCAAAGTTCGCTTGCAATAATATCATTTGTCCTCAATACGGAACCAAGACCGAAATAGAATCTGCCTTTTATGAATTGAATCATTGTAAGACCGAAGGGCTATTACAAAAATGTTCAGCGTGTGGATACTCAGTAATAATTAACCTTAAAAGAAACAAACAATTATGCGTGGTTGACTTTGGAGTTCAAATATTGGAAAGTGTATTAAAGATGGGGCAGGCTGGAAAGAGTTTCAGGCACATCTCCAAAAAATTAGGAATTGATCGCAAAGTGGCCTCAAAGATCTTTAGTAATCGAACTTCTCAGGTCAAAGATTTGACACCCGTAAAAAATGAGGCACTAATTGCACAAAGGCGAAATTATTGGATCGATTATTTGAAAAATAATTCGGTTACAAATTTATCGAAGCTTGAAGGTCTTGAAAAAACCGTTTTTAGATTCCTGCAAATTAATGACTCACCATGGCTAATGGCGCACAACAAAAAAGCAGGGTTAAAAAAAGTGAAGTCCAGTGGAAGAACAAAATCATTTTTTAACGATGCTGAAGTATTAACAAATTTTTGTCACGCAAAGGAAAACCTATTGAAATTTAACATTCATAGAAGGGTTTCAAAACAACTAATACTGGAGCATTCGAATATTCGTGGCCTTACCCCTTCTAAGATTTCCTTATTAGAGAACAGTTCTCATTTTCTAAGCACGGAATACGAAACGCTTTTTGATTGGAAAAAAAGAAGAATCAAAAATTTTATTGAGACCAACAAAGACACATCTCTAACGCCAGCGCAAATTTTAGACAAGTTTAAGGCATACAGGAATACAAAAAGTGAAAAACAGGAATTGACCAGTCTAGTAGAAACTATTTTAAATATTAATCAAACTCTTTCCAATTAACACTATGGCAAACCGTATTACAGATAAGGGCAGAAAACGTCAACGAAGAGGTTATGGTGAAGGCACTAACAACAGACCATGGTTGACTGTTCGTGATTTCTCGTCATCAGGAAAATGTTTTCGTGTTTTAGGAGATGTAACTGATCGGGTACATCAATTACTCTCAACCCTTGAGTATAAAGTCTTCTCATCGTTCGACTGGAATCCAAACGTCATCGATATCCGTGAGCAGTGCAATCTACCACTTGAGGAAACGATTTCCATTGCCCTAGAGTTAGGCATCAAACATCCTAAACATAAAGGGAAGGAAGTTGTAATGTCCACCGACTTTTATATAATACTTAAAGACAAATCAATTGCTGTCACCGTCAAATATAGCAAGAAGCTTAAAAAAAGAGTGATTCAAAAGTTTGAGATCGAGAAAGAATATTGGAGAAGACGGGGAGTTTCATTTTACATCATTACTGAGAAAGAAATAAATCCTATAGAATTTAATAATATCCAACTCTTAAAGTATTGCCAACACATAACCCCTCCCCAGATTAGTGAGGAAGAGTTTATTCGCCATTTGAAGAGGCATCATAATTATCCGTCCGAATCACTTTCAGAATTTCTAAGAGCACTTTCACAGCAACTGGACATGCGTTTTGGTGATCTTAAACAATTTGCTCAATACTTAGCATTCAATCGAAAAATCACTTTTGACTTATCGTGTCGACCATTTAATCAACTCAAAGCAATGGACTATGTTATTCACTAATATTCCAACGAAAGCACTATTGACTAGGCCGTCTGATCCGAATAGACATTATCGTGTATTGCATACAAATCGCGCTAGTGATTTTATTTACTTGTTTCACATAATTGCGAATGACAACAAACTGAGACTTCCAATAAGACACTATCTATCCGACATTGAAAACCAAATCAAGTCTGGCGAGCTTACGGTCGTAGAGGAAGATCCTTTCGATAATTATAAAATCACGAGAGATCAATGCTCAAAAGGTGAACTTAAGAATATTGATAAAGCCTATGGAGTTGTCGAACTACTCACAAAATCAACATCAATAATTACCAATGAAAATTTTAGAAACACTGAAATAAATAGGCTGGTGGAAGAGGGTAAAGCATCTAAACCATCGATGTACAAATGGCTAGGAATGTTCTGGAAGGGAAATATGAATTGGCAAGCCTTACTCCCAATATTCGAGAATTGTGGGGCACCGAATGAAGAAAAAGGTACAAGTAAGTTTAATAAAATAACACAAAAATTATTAGAGGAAAAATACCGGGCATATCATCTCAAACTGGGTTTATCAATCGAAGGTACAATCAGTAAAATTGAACGCGAAGACTTAAATGAAAGTATTCATTGCCCTAAAGACGTTATTACACCGAAAGCCCTAATCTATCATGGGGAAAAGAACCTGAGCGCAACTGAGAAGCTGACTCTACAAATGGGTCAGCACGATTTCAAAATGAAGGCTAAAGGTCTAAGAGGTAGAGCGACTGATGGTGTTATGGGGCCTTTAGATCTCGTTCAAATTGATTGGACACAAATGGATATCCAGCTTAGATCGGTTGTTTTCAAAAATGAGTTCTTAGGCAGGCCATATCTATATATAGTAACAGACACTACCTCAAGATACATTCTCGGATTCTTGATTACATTTTATACGCCTAGTTACGCAACATTAACCAATGCCTTATTAAATAGTTGCGTCCCACTCAACGAATTTGATGACGAAGAGTTCAAAATAGATATTAAAGATTGTGATAATTTAAGATTTGTATTCAGGAGAGTTGTCGGAGATCGAGGTGAAGCACTCTCTGAAAAAGCAGATGACCTCGGTAGAAGTCTCGGAATCATAGTAGAAAATACAACAGCATACCGAGGGGATCTGAAGCCAATAGTAGAACGATTAGTAGGAACTGTCCAAAATAGAATTACAGAGTTACTTATTGGGAAAGGCGCTCTCGGTGTAAACCATGGAGAAAGATTATCCGAGGATTCAAGAAAAGATGCTACAATCAATCTTGAACAATTAATAAAGATTACCAAAATATGCATTGATGAGTACAACAGGTATCATCCAATAAAAACTTATCCGCTTCAAAGTGGTATGGAGAAGGATTTTGTAGACAAGATTCCTTTGAAATTAGTTCAATGGGGAATAAAGGAAGGCGTTACTTATCAAAGATCGGAACTTATAGAGAAATTAAGACTCGAACTGCTCACTAAAGAGCCAAACCTTAAGGGATGTAGAAAAGGAATCAATCTCCATGGAGATGAATACATCCCTGTTAACAAAGACGCTGAGGTTCTCTATCAGGAACTTCTTTGTGCGGGACAAACTGACAAGTTTACTTTAGCTTTCGATCCAAGAAAGTACCACGAAATCTATTGGTATTACCAAGGTGAGTTTCATCTCATGGAAATTCGGGGGGAGAATATGGCTGTATACCCTACCCTCTACGAACGCGTGCTTGGGAAAGCCTTATATGCAATCAAAGATAATTCTCAAAAAAAGGAGGAGCGCAAAGAACGCATTAAAAACGACATTGAAATCGCCAAGATTTTGGCATCTGCTGAACAACAAAACTATGGTCCACTAAACATGAATTTGGGGAAAGAACTTCAATCATTCGAAAAGCATATGGAGAAGTCTATTGAAGCCCACATTATTAAAAACGAACCAAAAGAAAATCAGAATGAATCGTCTAACTATTCTAGACCAAAGCAATCAGATGAAATATCCAAACTGTATGATGATCAAAATAACTAAACCACATGAACATGGAACTTTTAAACACAATGCCTAAGCGATTCACATTAGAAGAGTTTGTAAAGAAAATGCGAGTTAATCATTTCATCAAACCTGACGATTTACCAGATGATGCTATCGCTAGACGAAATCTCTTATCTAGCGCTCGATTTCAATGGTTTCAAGTGACTGACAAACATTATGAGATTTATAATCAGATTTATGACATCATTTTACAACGCTATGAGGTCTGTAAAGGTGAGTATTACAACATTGTTCAAAACCTAAAAGATTGGGAGACAAATATTGCCAATAAAGACTTTTGCTTGGCTATGAAGAGACTCTATGCGGTAGACAATTTAACTATTATTGGTATGCCAGGTGTTGGGAAATCCTCAGCGGTAGAGAATATTTTGAAAGTTTGCTTTCCAACTCCTATCAAACACTACAATGACTCGCATACACTTCAGCACTACATCACCACGCAAGTATTCTCAATAAAAGTTAATTGTCCTTCTTCTGGTTCAATTAAAGGAATAGCAGATTCATTCTTCCGAAATCTGGATCAAGCATTAGGAATTGAATTTTATTACCCGAAATACTCAAACTCAAAATGGAGTGCTGAGAAATTAGCTGTTGCTATCGGTGTATGGTGCCACCAGCACCATTTAGGATGTCTCTGCATCGATGAGCTGGGTAATATGGACAAAATCAGAAGTGAACATCGTAAGGCATTGATGAACTTCTTTAAAAACTTAAGTGAGTATGTTGCTATTCCGATAATCTTCATTGGTGCATACGATTCTATTCAAATCATGTGCGAAAATTATCAGATCCTAAGACGTCTGGAGTCAGGGGGAATAATCGTTTGGGACAAATTCCAAAAAGTCAAGGAAAAAATTGATAAGGAATTCGTAACAGTAGTAAAATCCATGTGGAAATTGCAGTATCTGAAGAACCCTGGACCGCTGACTAATCGGCTAGTTGAAGTCTATTACGAAGTATCAGAAGGCATTCTATCCAAGCTTGTTAATATCCATATAGCAGCCCAAAAACGTGCCCTTCTATTGAAAATAGAAACATTAAATGAAGATCTAATTCGGCAGGTCGATGCTGACTCGATGCAATTGTCTCGACCAGTCATAGATGCACTAAGAACTAATGATGACCACCGCAAGAAACTGTACGGAGACATAAGTTCAGATGTTCTCGTAGGACTAAAAGCTACCAAGTCGACAAATCAATTTGACAAGATCTTAGAGATAATTTCTAAAAGCACACTTACGGCCGAAGGTGTAAGTCTTGTTGAAAACATAGTCAACGATACGAATGAGTTATCAAACCAAGAAAAATATAGGATTTCGCAAGCGCTAGTTGACAATGTTAGCTCGAAGGAAACGGAAAATCCAAAACGAAAAGCAAGGAGGATCAACGGCAGTTCTCTTGTCGGTGATCAAAGTACTGCAAATGGAATTTACGAGGCAGTTAAGAACAATGGTGTAACAGTCAATCCAACAAACATAAAATAATGGTTACGTTTCCAAAACCATATTTTGATGAAGCATTATATAGCTTGGTAGCCAGATACCACGCGCTACTTCCATTTCAAGGCTATAAATCTACTCAGTTTGAACTTTTCGGAAATAAATCCATTTATGCAATTATAGATCTTCCTTACGCTTTGGAATCTTTTCACTCCAAAAATTTCCACACATTAAATCAAAGCATTAATCAAATTATAGAAAGGAACACGTTGTTTCCATTCTACAGCAACTTTATAACAATTGAAAAGCAACAAAAAGTCCTAGAGTTGATGAAGGGCATTCGCGGATCTACGATTCATACTTCAATGGGGATCAACGCCTCACTTTTTAGGAGGTCAAGATTTCCTAGATACTGTGTTGAGTGCGCTAGCAATGATATTAGTGAGACCGGAGAACCTTACTGGCATTTAGTCCACCAAATCCCGGATATTTTGATTTGCCCATTTCACAAGATTTTCTTGATTCAATCAAAACCAGAACTATCTGAATATAGCAGGTTTTACTACTTGAATCCAAAAACATATGCGCAGGGGAGTTCAATAATTACTGCTTCGGATGGATTATCAGAGATCGCAGAATATCAAAGTGCAATCCACTTTAGAAAGTCAATCTTTGATTTGAATAGAATAGATTATGAACAAAAATCTCGACAACTGAACTTCTACAAGAAATCGTCTTTGAATTTCTTAAAAATTGCCGATGAATTTATTCATTTTCACGGACATCCATTATTAAAGCACCTCTTTCCCTCCTACAGTTCACTGCAAGATTATAGATGGATATGTGATATCATCAAACGTCCGCGTCACATTTTCCATCCAATAAGGCAGATATTGGTTCGTAGGTTTTTCGAGTCTTTTGAACCCTCATTTTCCCTCACCATACAAAATACTGAAAAATATGAATGCTTGAACAAAGCAGCTGATCATTACATGCAACTCGTTGTAGAGAAAATTTCAAGTCACACGGATTCTAAAACTAAAAGACTTATAAAAACATTAACGTGCTCTTGCGGCATGGTGTATACATTGAGTTATTCCAAAAAATCCAATGGAGATAATGTCAGATTTCGTAGGATCAAAGAATTCGGAAAAGTATGGATGGATAGATTAACGTTAGAGCTAAAGACTTATAGGTCTTTCAGATCAATCGCCAAAGATTTAGGGACAGACGCCAAGACAATATCCATTCTCAAGAAAAAATCTGAAGAAGTCTGTCATCCAATGATCGATCCAATTTCAGAATTAAGAGTTTTGAAACGATCAGAATGGACAGCTCTATTAGAAAGGCATACTTCACAAAAAGTCAAAAAAGCCAGAACTGAGAATGGAGCTTTGTACTCGTGGCTCTACAGGAATGACAACAGTTGGCTTCTATCCATTAACAAAATATATTCTTCAGCTCATGAAGAAAATCAACTCAAATTAGATTGGGATAATATAGATAGTCACTTAGTAAATGAGGTCGCGGCAATAGTGAAACAATTAAAAGAAAAGAAGTACAAAGGACGAGTGACAAGAACACTCATTTCAAAGATCATTAACTTCGAGAAGTATATTCAAGGTAAGAATCTAAATAAGGTTCCTGGCGTCAAGAAGCTATTGAATACTGTCTGTGAAACAATAGACGATTATCAAATCAGGCGAATTAATGATTGCGTCTCAAGGTTGAGAGAAAACCAAGAGCCAATTGTTCTCTGGAAAATTATGCGTCAAACAGGGCTATCGGAAAGAATCTCTGATAATGTCAAAACACACCTGCAAAACAAGGTCAACGCAGCCTAGTATTATCACCAAAGTCAGTTAAAGAGTTTTAGGGCAAAAGACTAATTAAATTAGTTTTGCGGTTAAAGACTTCTTGGCGTTTTTCGGTTAAAGACTTTTAGGGTCGCTCACACAACTTGTGACTGTCTATTAAAGTTCTGGATTAGCGAACATAATCATTTTAAAAGCCTCTTGTATAGCTTTTTTTATGAACTAGTGTTTAATTATGAATATCTGTCCCATGATAAA
>Ga0209277_10000025_pt1 | contig 92969 bp, 82 predicted proteins | sample JI81AbrownDNA_FD_187503 | JGI IMG/M metagenome (GOLD analysis project Ga0209277, IMG submission 187503) | Wastewater effluent complex algal communities from Wisconsin, to seasonally profile nutrient transformation and Carbon sequestration -... | ecosystem: Engineered > WWTP > Effluent > Algae... | reverse complement strand
CCTTCCCATCCCGAACAGGACAGTGAAACGAGTCAGCGCCGATGATAGTGCGGGTTCCCGTGTGAAAGTAGGACATCGTCAGGCTATTACAGCCCGAAAACGCCCCACCATTTGGTGGGGCGTTTTTTTTGGCAAAAATTCTACTAAAAAAAAGCCACTCGTTTCGAGTGGCTTTCTAAGGGGTTATTTCCCTGTGCGGAGCTCCCTCCTCAGGATCTTCCCAACGTTCGATTTGGGAAGCTCGTCGCGAAATTCAATGTATTTAGGCTTTTTGTAACCAGTAAGGTTGCGTTCGCAAAAGGCTAGAAGATCCTGCTCTGAAAGTCCTGGAGCACTTCGCACTACATAGACCTTGATAGCTTCACCCTGCTTTTCATCCGGCACGCCAATGACAGCGCACTCAAGGACTCCGTTGCAGGTGGAAATCACATTCTCCAGTTCGGATGGGAATACATTGAAGCCGCTTACCAGGATCATGTCCTTGATGCGGTCAACGATTCGTGTGTATCCATTCTGATCCATGATTCCAACATCACCAGTCCGCAGGAAGCCATCTGCAGTAAATGCCTTCGCATTTTCTTCGGGCTGGTTGTAGTACCCCACCATCACGTTGGGTCCACGAATGCAGATTTCGCCGGACTGCCCTGCAGGCAAAGACTGGCCTGCTTCATTTTTGATCGCAATTTCGACGCTTGGCAGCGGCAATCCGATCGTTCCGGAGAACGTGGTGTTCGTTACAGGGTTGTTCGTTCCCATCGCACAGGTTTCGCTCATGCCCCACCCCTCGACCATCGGACAACCTGTAACAGCCATCCAGTTTCGCGCTGTACCTTCTGACGCAGCCATTCCGCCAGCTTGCGAGACGCAGAGCTGAGAGAAGTCGACCGCTTTAAACTGCGGTTGCTGCAACAACGCATTAAAGAGCGTGTTGACTGCTGGCAGCATGTGGAAAGGCCGCTTCTTCAGTACGTTGACAAATCCGGCAAAGTCCCGCGGATTGGGAACGAGCGTCATATGTGAACCCAATCGCACGGACATCAGACACAGCCCCAGCGCGAAGATGTGATACAGAGGCAGCGCTGCAATCATGTTCATCGCGCTCGGGTCGCCAACACGCTTCAGAGCGGGGCGGAACCACGCTTCTGCCTGCAAGACCGCTGCAACGATGTTGCGATGGGTTAAAACAGCGCCCTTGGACAAGCCTGTAGTGCCGCCGGTGTATTGCAGGAAGGCAATCGAGTCCATGGTGACGGTTGGCTGGGAAAGTTTACGGCCGGCCCCCAGCGACAGGCAATCCTTGAAATGCGTCACCGTACGAGCGCTATTCAGCGGAAGCTTGAATGCAGGGACCATCTTTGCCAGATGTCTCACGGCAAACGTTATCCAATGCCCTTGCCAGAATCCCAATAGATCGCCCATGGACGCCAAAGCAACGTGTTTGATGGGCGTTTTCTCGATCACACTCTCCAGCGTGTGAGCGAAGTTCTCGAGAATCACAATGGCCGTGGCGCCAGAATCCTTCAACTGGTGCTCAAGTTCACGCGCGGTATAAAGTGGGTTGACATTGACACAGGTAAATCCACCCCGCAATACCGCCGCCATGGTGACCGCAAACTGCGGAATATTCGGCAGCATGATGGCAACTCTTGCGCCGGGTTCCAGGCCTACGCTCTGCAACCAAGCCGCCATGGCTTCAGACAGGGAGTCCAACTCCCCGTAGGACATCCATTGGTCCATGCATACGCTAAACGGCCGAGTGGCGTTCCTGCGCATCGAGTCCTCCAGCAGGTGATTGAGTGACCTGAACTGGTCAGGGTCAATCGTGTGGGGGACCTCGGATGGATAACTCTTCAACCAAATCTTTTCCATGTGCGCTCCTTCTCGTTCGTGTTGTGGATTTCGAAACTACCGTGACCTTATGGGACTTTTCCCAAGCAGAGCGCCAGTTCCGTCTCACAGGTGACAGTGTCCGGGCCATATAGAAGTGCCAGCCAGCCAGCCTCCCTTCTCCGGATGGTCTCCAGAAATTCCTTGGCTTTGCTGCCTTTGCCAGCCATTGCGGCAAAGGTGTCAAACCCTGCCTCCAGGAACGACTGGAGGGCCCCCAGTCCGGCGACCTCGGCTGGCTTGCGCATCATGCGCAGCATCATTCGCAAGCCAGGTTTCCGTGTCAGGCGGTCGAGTTCCGACCCGACCTGTAACACCACGGCAAGCTGACGGTCGCGGTCGTCCTTCCGTGCAACGGTCTTCCAGGTGCCCATGTAGCGGGCAGTCTCAGAAAGCGATGGTTGTCCGCCCTGTGCCAGCCATGCAAGCGCCATTTCCTGGTCCAATTCTTCCGTCAGGGCATGCAACTCCGCCAATGCAACGGCAGTTGCCACGACCTGCTCGGGAAAAAATGTCTGTAGTGCGCCCGCTATCCGGGAGAACTGTGCATCGCGCAGGCTGTAATCCTTGTCGCTGTACAGCTCGTCCAGAAAGAAGCGGGCTGCCCCCGAATACTCGGAGGACTCCAGCAAATCGGCATACGTCCCCGCAAATCGACGGGCCTGGAGTCTTTTTACCGCCCTGTTGGCGGCTTGAAGGTCATCGTGTGCCGCTGCAGCGCGCCGAAGCGCTGTAACCCGGGCCACGGAATTGCGAATAGTTTCAGCAGCATCCATTGTGCAGACAAGTGTATCCATGCAAGGAAGCGCTAACTTAGGCGTAATTAGAGTCCCTATTCCACGAAACAGTCACCGAATAGACAACCAAATATAGGGAAAACCCTTATATTCAACCCATGGTTAATCCAATCCGACTGATCAAAGCTTCCATCGACACGGGGCGCGATCTATTGCGCCCCCCGACGGCGGGAGACAACCCTGACACGGCAGATGCGCCGCGCGCACCTGTGCTGGTTCCCATCCGCTCATTGGGTGCGAACCACCGTTCCAGGATCGCAGACCACCTGCTTTCTTTGGACGACAACGATCGATACCTGCGCTTTGGCTACCTCGCCCATGATGCGCAGATCCAGAAGTACGTCGATGGCCTCGACTTCGAGCGGGACGATATTTTTGGTATTTACAACCGAAAGCTTGAACTGCTCGCAGTGGCCCACTTGGCGTATGCCAAAGCACATGGGTACGAGAAGTGTGCCGAATTCGGTGTGTCCGTGGTGCCCGCTGCGCGGGGTAGGGGTTACGGTGCCCGCCTGTTTGAGCGTGCGGCCATGCACTCCAGCAACGAGGGCGTGCGCATGATGTTTATCCATGCGCTGAGCGAGAACGCGCCCATGCTCAAAATTGTCCGCAACGCGGGTGCGCACGTAGAGCGCGATGGCTCCGAGTCTGAGGCCTACCTGATGCTGCCCGATGCCTCGCTGGACAGCCGCATGACCGAAATGCTGGAAGAACGCTATGCCCAGACGGATTACAACCTGAAGGTTCAGGCCAAGCAGTTCTGGAGCGTGCTCGGTGAATTGCAGGAAATACGCCGCAACGCCATCGAGGCACAAAAGCGCAGCGCTTCCTGATCGCAAATTGCAGCGGTAACGGAGTTGGAAGGCAAATCCGCTATCCTAGGCGTTCCGCAACAACCGCATATTGCGCTATTTCAGTGTCCGATCCACATCCCGCGCGCTTGTCCGACAAGGAAGACAAGCGCACCTTCCTGCAAAAGCTGGCCGAGTTCATCCACCCGGGCCCTGACTCGACCGATGAACTGATCGAGACGCTGGCCGAGGCGGAAGACAACAAAATCATCGGTACCGAATCGCGGCTGATGTTGGAAGGCGTCATTCGCATGGCCGACATGACCGCTGGCGATGTCATGGTGCCGGCGACCAGGATGGACTTGATCAACATCCAGGCGCCGATGGACGATGTGCTGTATGCCGTGATCGATACCGCCCACTCGCGCTTTCCGGTGTATGAGGGAGAGCGGGAAAACATCATTGGCATCCTGATGGCCAAGGATCTGCTCAAGCTGCAACGCGCTCCCGAACTCAACATCCGCGCACTGCTCCGCCCGGCCGTGTTTGTGCCGGAGACCAAGGGACTCAACGACCTGCTGCGCGACTTCCGCGGCAACCGCAACCACCTGGCCATCGTCATCGATGAATTTGGACGCGTGGCGGGACTGATCACGATTGAAGATGTGCTGGAGCAGATCGTGGGTGAAATCGAAGACGAGTTCGATATTGCCGAGGATGAGGGCGACATCTTCGCGCTGGCCGACCGGACCTTCCGGGTCAGCGGAGACACGCCGATTGAGCGCGTGAATGATGCGTTTTCTGTCGCGTTGAATGCCGCTGACCCTGAAGACCAATTCGACACCATCGGCGGCCTCATCGCCCATGAAATGGGGCACGTACCCAAACGGGGCGAGCGCCATACCCTGGGTGGGCTGGACTTTGTTGTGCTGCACACCAAAGGCGGCGCCGTGAAATGGTTCAAGGTCTCCCCGACACCAACCGCTGCGCCTTGAGTGCATGGTGATATACCGAGCGTCACCCGCAGGCGTTTCATCTCCCGGCCTTCTGATTGCTATCGTAATGATAGCTGCTTGCGCAAATACGGCGGGGGCTAGCTGGCCATTTGACTATATTTTTCACCGTGGAGAGCCCCTCTGGTGGCTGCAAGTCGCCGCGCTTGCGGCTCTGTGCTGGGGCCTCACACGCACGGGCAGCGTGCGCCTGGCTGCGATGCTGGGCCTGCTGTTTGCCAGTGTCTGGCTGAGCACAACGTTCTGGTGGCTGTATGTGTCCATGCACACCTATGCCGGATTGCACGGAGGGCTCGCAGCCATCGCCGTTGTGGGGCTTGCTGCGGCGCTGGGTGCGTACTACGCGGCGGCGTGCGCGATCTTCAAAAAACTGTCCCAGGGGAGTGGGCCCGCAGCTGCCCTGATTTTTGCGGCCGCGTGGACCTGCGCAGAAATGGCCCGAGGCACCTGGTTAACCGGATTCGGCTGGGGCGCAGTGGGCTATGCCCATGTGGAGGGTCCACTGGCTTTCTACATCCCCTGGTTGGGTGCCTATGGGGTTGGCGCATTGGCAGCGTGGCTGTCGGCCACGGTGGTGCATGCCGGCGCGCGCCGGGTTGGCCAGCTTGCCGCCGCTGCCGCCGTGCTCTGTGCAGGAATCCTGGGGCCTCAGGTACTGGGCGCTTGGTCACAGCCAGCCGGCTCGCTGCAAGTCACCCTCTTGCAGGGCAATATTCCCCAGGATGAGAAATTCCAGCCTGGCACCGGGGTGCGCGATGCCTTGCGTTGGTATGGGGACCAACTGCAGCGCAGCACCAGTTCTCTGGTCGTGGCCCCGGAAACCGCCATTCCTCTGTTGCCAGAGCAACTGCCAGATGGCTATTGGCAGGCGCTGCAAGGGCGCTTTGCCAGTGGTTCGCAGGCCGCGATGATCGGTATCCCTTTGGGGTCCTACACCGAGGGCTATACCAACTCGGTGATTGCGCTGTACCCCGGAGCCGTAGCGCCGTGGCAGTACGACAAGCACCACCTCGTACCCTTTGGCGAGTTCATTCCTCCGCTGTTCAAGTGGTTCACGTCGCTCATGAACATCCCGTTGGGCGACTTCAACCGCGGCGCTGTAGGGCAGCCCTCTTTTGCCTGGCAAGGCCAGCGACTGGCGCCCAATATCTGCTACGAGGATCTGTTTGGTGAAGAGCTCGGTGCACGGTTTGCCGATCCGCAGTTGGCTCCCACCATCTTTGTCAACGTCAGCAACATTGGCTGGTTCGGCGACTCTTTTGCCATCGACCAGCACCGCTCCATCTCGCGCATGCGCGCGCTGGAGTTCGAGCGCCCGTTTGTCCGCGCCACCAACACGGGTGCCACCGCCATCCTCGATCACCGCGGCAGGGTGACCGCCGAACTGCCCCGCATCACCCGTGGCGTGCTGGAAGGCACGGTGGAGGGACGCACCGGATTGACGCCCTTTGCCTGGTGGGTCTCCCGCTGGGGCCTGTGGCCCATCTGGCTGGTGGCGCTGGGGATTCTGGGCTGGGCGTGGCGTCGCCACAGTAATTGAGCTCTGGGGCGGGAATCCGGGTGGTCGGCCCGTAAAATCACGCCCATGCTTACATTTCAGCAAATCATTCTCCGTCTGCAGGAATACTGGGACCGCCAAGGCTGTGCGCTCCTGCAACCCTACGACATGGAAGTCGGCGCCGGTACTTCGCACACCGCTACATTTTTAAGAGCAATCGGCCCGGAGCCCTGGAAGGCCGCCTATGTGCAGCCCAGCCGCCGCCCCAAGGACGGCCGCTATGGCGAGAACCCCAACCGCCTGCAGCACTATTACCAGTACCAGGTGGTACTCAAGCCGGCACCCAGCAACATCTTGGAGCTGTACCTGGGTTCGCTCGAAGCGCTGGGTTTTGACCTCAAGAAGAACGACATCCGTTTTGTGGAAGACGACTGGGAGAACCCCACGCTGGGCGCCTGGGGTCTGGGCTGGGAAGTCTGGCTCAACGGCATGGAGGTGACGCAGTTCACCTACTTCCAGCAGGTCGGCGGTATCGACTGCAAACCCGCCACGGGCGAGATCACCTATGGCCTGGAACGCCTGGCCATGTACCTGCAGGGCGTGGACAACGTCTACAACCTGCAATGGACCGATACGCTCAAATACGGCGATGTGTACCACCAGAACGAGGTAGAGCAATCGACCTACAACTTCGAGCACAGCGACGCAGACTTCCTGTTCACCGCGTTCAACGCGCACGAGAAGCAGGCCAAGTACCTGATGGAGCAGCAGCTCGCTTTGCCCGCCTATGAGCAGGTGCTCAAGTGCGCGCACAGCTTCAACCTGCTCGATGCCCGTGGGGCCATCAGCGTGACCGAGCGTGCAGCCTACATTGGCCGTATCCGCAACTTGGCGCGCGCCGTGGCGCAAGCCTATTACGAGAGCCGTGAGCGTCTGGGCTTCCCCATGGCACCGCGCGAGTGGGTGGCACAGATGACGAAGAAGGCTGCCTGAGCGCACGAGAGAACTGACATGACAACGAAAAACCTTCTGGTCGAACTGTTTGTAGAAGAGCTACCCCCCAAAGCGCTTAAGAAGCTGGGCGATGCGTTTGCCAATGTGCTGTTTGATCAGCTCAAGGCACTGGGCTTGGCTGGTGCCGATTCGGTGGTGACGGCATATGCCTCCCCCCGCCGCCTGGCAGCGCATGTGAGCCACGTCTGGCTCAAAGCAGAAGACAAGGCCGTGCAGCAAAAGCTCATGCCGGTCAGCGTGGGCCTGGATGCCTCCGGCAATGCCACACCTGCGCTGTTGAAAAAACTGCAGGCTCTGGGTGCGGACCTGTCCGACCCCAAAGCGGCAGTCGCCGCCCTCAAACGCGCCCCTGACGGCAAGGCCGAGGCGCTGTTCTACGACAGCCTGGTCACCGGCGCCACGCTCGATATCGGCCTGCAGAAAGCGCTGGACGAGGCCATTGCCAAGCTGCCTATCCCGAAGGTCATGAGCTACCAGCTGGAGACCGATTGCGAATTGCCTGGCTGGAGCAGCGTGAACTTTGTGCGCCCCGCCCACGGACTGGTGGCGTTGCACGGCAAGACCGTGGTGCCCGTCAAGGCCTTGGGCCTGACCGCAGGGCACACCACGCAGGGTCACCGCTTTGAAGCACTGCTGTCGCCCGTGATGATTCTGGATGCCGACAGCTACGCCGACACGCTGCGCAGCGATGGTGCCGTGATCGCCTCATTTGCTGAACGCAAAGCCGAGATTGCGCACCAGCTGGCGGCAGCGGCGGCCAAAGTGGGTGGCGGCTGCAAACCGATTGAAGATGACGCCCTGCTGGACGAAGTGACTGCTTTAGTCGAGCGCCCCAACGTACTGATCTGCGAGTTCGAGAAGCAGTTTCTGGACGTGCCGCAGGAATGCCTGATTTTGACCATGAAGGCCAACCAGAAGTACTTCCCGCTGCTCGATGCATCCGACAAGCTGACCAACAAGTTCCTGGTGGTCAGCAACATCAGCCCGGCCGAGACCAGCTTTGTGGTCGGTGGCAACGAACGTGTGGTGCGCCCGCGCCTGGCCGATGCCAAGTTCTTCTTTGACCAGGACCGCAAGAAAACCCTGGCTTCCCGGGTGGAGAGCTTGGGCAAAGTGGTGTACCACAACAAGCTCGGTACCCAGGGCGAGCGCGTGGAACGCGTGCGCGCCATTGCCAAAGCGATTGCTGCGCAGCTGGGCGATGCCACGCTGATCGCCAATGCCGATCTGGCGGCGCAACTGGCCAAGACCGATCTGGTCACCGACATGGTGGGAGAGTTCCCGGAACTGCAGGGCATCATGGGTGGCTACTACGCGCTCAACGATGGTCTGGGCACCGAAGTAGCCCAGGCGATTGAAGACCACTACAAGCCGCGTTTTGCTGGTGACGCCCTGCCGCGCAATGCTGCGGGTGTGGTGGTCGCCTTGGCCGACAAGCTGGAAACGCTGGTCGGCATGTTTGGCATCGGCAACCTGCCCACAGGCGACAAGGACCCGTTTGCGTTGCGCCGCCACGCGCTGGGCGTGATCCGCATGCTGGTGGAGAAAGACCTCGCGCTGGATGTGACCGCGCTGGTGCAAAGCGCGGTCCCTGCCTTTGGTGACAGGGTAACCGACGCTTCGGCCGCGCTGGTGGACTTCATGTTCGAGCGTCTGGCGGGCTCCCTGCGCGAGCAGGGCTACAGTGCGCAGGAAGTGGAGTCCGTGCTGGCCCTGCGTCCGCAGCGGCTGGGCGATGTGGCCAAGCGCCTGGCCGCGGTGCGCGCCTTCGCAGCCCTGCCCGAGAGCCCTGCGCTGGCAGCCGCCAACAAGCGCATCAGCAACATCCTCAAGAAGACCGACGATGTGGACGCCCATGTCAGTCCCGTTCTGCTGCAGGAAGCCGCCGAGAGGGCGCTGTACGCTGCCATGCAGACCGTGCTGCCACAGGCCCAAACCCAGTGGGAGGCAGGCGACTACACCGCGTCGCTGCAGTCGCTGGCTGCCTTGCGCGCGCCGGTCGATGCGTTCTTTGAGGATGTCATGGTCAACGCGGAGGCGCCGGACCTGCGCCTGAACCGACTGGGCCTGCTCAAGAGCCTGCACCTCGCGATGAACCGCGTGGCCGATTTGTCCAAACTGGCCGCGTAATCCATCCCATGAAACTTTGCATTCTCGACCGCGACGGCACCATCAACGAAGACAGTGCGGAGTACGTCAAGTCTCCCGGCGAGTGGCAGCCCTTGCCCGGCGCCCTGGAAGCCATTGCCAAACTCAACCATGCCGGTTGGCATGTGGTGGTGGTCACCAACCAGTCAGGCCTGGGGCGCGGTTTGTTCGATGTGGCCGCGCTCAATGCGATGCACGCCAAGATGCACACCATGCTGGCCGCCGTCGGCGGCAAGGTCGATGCCATTTTTTATTGCCCCCATGCACCCGATGAAGCCTGCCACTGCCGCAAGCCGGAGCCAGGTCTGTTTGAGCAGATCGGCGAACGCTACGGACTGGACCTCAAGGGTCTGCCTGCGGTGGGTGATTCCCAGCGGGATCTGGTGGCCGCGTACGCTGCAGGGTGCGAGCCGCATCTGGTGCTGACAGGCAAATCCGAAGGGCTGCGTGACCGGCCTTTGCCGGAAGGCTACCCGCCCAACACCGTGGTGCATGAGGACCTGTCGGCATTTGCCGACTTTCTGGTGGCCCGCGGATGAGCGCGCAGCCCTCACGCACATTGTCGTTTTTGCGTTCGGTCGTCCACATGTTGTGGATGCTGGTGACGGTCATTCCCTGGGCCATCATCATGGTGGTCGCCTCCACCCGTGTGCGAGGCAAACCACTGTGGTGGATGGCGGTCCGCTGGTTGCGCTGGGCCACGGACGGGGCCCGTGTGATCCTGGGCGTCCGTCCCCATGTGATTGGCATGGAAAACCTGCCGACTGGCGACACCGCTCCGGCCATCCTGCTGGTCAAGCACCAGTCCACCTTCGAGACCTTTTTCATGCCCACACTGATGCCGCATCCGCTGGCCTATGTGTTCAAGAAAGAACTGCTCTACGTGCCGTTTTTCGGATGGGCCATGGGGCGGCTGGACATGATCCATATTGACCGCAGCCAGGGCTCAAGGTCGTTCCGGAAGGTGGTGGCCCAGGGCAAGGCACTGCTGGCCCAGGGCATCTGGATCATCATGTTTCCCGAAGGTACGCGGGTCGACCGGGGCCAGAAGGGGAGCTACAAGTCGGGCGGTACGCGGCTGGCCATCGAGACCGGTGCACCGGTCATTCCGGTCGCAGTGACCTCCGCCAAATGCTGGCCACGCAAGGCCTTCATCAAAACCCCTGGCGTGGTGGAAATTTCCATTGGAAAACCCATCCCTAGCGCCGGCCGCCAGCCCGATGAACTGATGCGCGAAGTGGAAGCCTGGATCGAGGCCGAAATGCGCCGCCTGGACCCCGAGGCGTACACAGACTGAGGGCCGGCGCAGCCACCATGCACCCGCTGCTTCGCTACACGCTGGATTTGTTCGATGCGGCACCACTGCCGGTGCCAGCACCCAGGGCTCCGGTGCGCAGGCGTCGCGTGCCCGGCGGTCATATTTCCAAGCCTTTTGAGGCTGCAGCCCCGGTAGATACTGCGCAACCAGCTATCGAAAACATAGCGCCATCGGCATTCGTCCATCCCAAAGCGACCCGTGAAGTGCGTCTTGGCGATGCGGTGGTGGCCTATGCCTTTGCGCGGGGCAAGCGGCGCACCATCGGTTTTGTGGTGGGACCCGATGGTCTGGCGGTGCGTGCGCCGCGCTGGACGCCTTTGTCCGAAGTGGACGCAGCCCTGCAGGAAAAGGCGTCGTGGATCTTGCGAAAACTCCACGAGACCCGTGAACGCCACATGCGCCAGCAGGGCGCCCGTATTGACTGGGCCGATGGCGTCACCTTTCCGTTGCTGGGCAACGCCGTCCAGGTGGTGCTGGACCCGGGTCACCATTTCGCAGCCCAGGGCTCCCATCTCGACGTGCCGCAGGACGAAGGCGGTGTGTCCCTCTTGCGGGTGGCGCTGCCCCACACTGCGTCAGCAGAACAGATCCGTGATGCGGTACAGGCCTGGTTGATGCGTTACGCGAAAGCGCTGTTCATCGAGCGGCTGGACCACTTTGCGCCCCAGCTGCAGGTGCAGTGGCGGCATCTGAGCCTGAGCAATGCAGGAACCCGCTGGGGCAGTGCACGGGCAGACGGCAGCATCCGCCTGAACTGGCGGCTCGTCCACTTCAGTCCGTCGGTCATCGATTACGTCGTGGTGCACGAACTCAGCCACCTGCGGGTGATGGACCACAGCCCCCGCTTCTGGGATACCGTGCGCACCGTGGTGCCCGATTACGCCAGCCTGCGTGGCCAGCTCAAGGACGAAGCCGTTCCCCGCTGGTGATAGGCTCCGGGTTTCACCCAACCACTGGAGAACCCGATGGCAGCCTACCTGGTCGTTGACACCTTGCTGGACAACCCCGAACTGTATGAAGAATACAAGCGGCTGGCCCGACCGCTGGCAGAGCGCTTCGGTGGCGAATACCTGGCCCGCGGGGGCGAGATGACCCTCAAGGAAACCGACCTCTGGTCGCCCACACGCCTGGTGCTGGTGCGGTTTCCCGATGCCCAGAGCGCCAATAGTTTTTACGACTCTCCCGAATACCAGGACGTGCTCAAGATCAGCAAGCAGTCTGCTCGCCGGACGGTGGTGGTACTCGAAGGGGTGTAGAACCTAGTGCCGTTGCTGCCCTGGCACTGCAGCTGTGGCGATGAAGCGGTAGACGCCATCGGCATCGAGGTGGCGGGCGAGTTTTCCTTCAAACCACAGCGCATGCAGGTGGGCAATCGATTCGCCGATGGCGAACGTGGTCTGGTGCAGGTCCAGTGCACGCGTGAACAGCACGGAAATGATGTCCGCCGCGCTGCAGGCCCTGCTGCTACAGGCCTGCATCACCTCGGCCAGCCGGGCACGGTGGTGGTCGTGCAGCTGGCCAATGCGGGTGTGCATGCCGGTAAACGGTTTGCCGTGGGACGGCAGCACCAGCGTGTCTTCCGGCAAGGCCTTGAACCGGTCGATGGAATCCAGGAACAGTGCCAGTGAATTGGCTTCGGGCTCCTGCTCGTACACGCTGACATTGGTGGAAATGCGCGGCAGCATCATGTCGCCGCCGATCAGGACGTTGAGCGTTTCGCAATACAGAGCCATGTGCTCGGGCGCATGGCCGTAGCCGCTGATGCAGCGCCAGACGTTGGGGCCGATCGTGAGCTTGCCGCCGTCGAGCATGCGGCAGTACTGGTCCGGCACCGATGGCACCAGCGAGGGAAAGTAATTGGTACGCGCCCGGATCTGCGCCACGATGTCCGGGGAGTTCAGTCCGTGTTTTGCAAAGAAATCAGCAGCCCGGTCGCCCCCAAAGGCGGTGGGGCCCATGCAGCCAAAGCGGGCAATCTGGTAGTCAGCCGCACTGATCCACAGGGGCGCATTCCAGCGGTCGCACAGCCAGTGCGCCAGGCCGATGTGGTCAGGGTGCATGTGCGTTACGATGACGCGCAGCACTGGCAGGCCTTCGAGCTCGTTGGCAAAAATGGATTCCCACTGTGTCTTGGCTTCTTCCTTGTGGATGCAGCAGTCCACGATGCTCCAGCCCTGCTGGCCGTGGATTTCGTCTCGCAGCAGCCAGAGGTTGATGTGGTTGAGCGCGAACGGCAGCGCCATGCGTATCCACTTGACGCCAGGCGCGACTGTGATGCACTGGCCCAGCTCGGGCAGGGCGTCACCCATCGGGTAATGCAGTTGCTGTTCCAGATCGTTCATGGTGCCTTTTTGCTTCATAATTGACGTTTACGTAAACGTCAACTGGATTGGGCATTGTAGACAGCGAACGCACGGCGTGCTGTCGCGCATGTTGCGAATTGATTATGACCATCACCTACACCATTGGCGACCTCGCCCGCGAGTTCGATCTGACGACCCGGGCCATCCGCTTTTACGAGGATCTGGGCCTGCTGCAGCCCGAGCGCAGCGGCCCTGCCGGACGCAGCCGCATCTACAGCGGCCGTGACCGCACCCGTCTCAAGCTCACCCTGCGCGCCAAGCGCCTGGGCCTGAGCCTGACCGAGGCCAAGGACATCATCGACATGTACGACAGCCCGCGCGATACCGGCGCGCAGCTCACCAAGTTTCTGGACGTGCTGGCGGCACACCGCAAGCAGGTGGAAGAGCAGATGGCCGACCTGCAGGCCAATCTCGATGAAATCAAGGTGCACCAGCGCGAGGCGCGCGCACTGCTGGCCAAGAGCGATGCCAAGGCCGCAACCAAATCCAGGGGGAAGACCCATGCAGCCTGAGGCCCTGTGGACCCGTGTGCAGGACAGCCTGAGCCGCCAGGGCATGATGCGCCACCTTGGCGTGCGCCTGCTGCGCGTTGAGCCTGGGCTGGTGGAGCTGGCATTGCCTTACTCCGACCGCGTCACGCAGCAGCAGGACGGATTCCATGGCGGTGCCATGGGCGCACTGGCGGACATTGCCGGAGGCTACGCGGGTCTGACCGTGGCAGCCGACGGCATGGAGGTCACGACCGTGGAATACAAGGTCAACTTCCTCGCCGCTTTCCGGGACGGCGAGTTGCGTGCCATGGGCCGGGTGGTCAAGGCGGGCCGGCGCGTGATCGTCACCACGGCGGAGCTGGTGCATGTGGACGACCAGGGCGTACGCAATCCCTGCGCCGTCATGCAGCAGACCCTGATGCCTGTTCCCAAAACTTACTGATTCATCACGTTCAAAACTCAAGGAGACAACCATGAACAATTTGCCCGGCTTGAACTTCCAGCTCGGAGAAGACATTGACGCATTGCGTGACGCGGTGCGCGAATTCGCCCAGGCCGAGATCGCACCCCGCGCTGCCGAAATCGACCGCAACGACCAGTTTCCGATGGACCTGTGGCAGAAGATGGGCAGCCTGGGTGTGCTGGGCATCACCGTCGGCGAAGAGTACGGCGGCGCCAACATGGGCTACCTGGCGCACATGATCGCCATGGAAGAAATTTCGCGTGCTTCTGCGTCGGTGGGCCTGTCCTACGGCGCGCACAGCAATCTGTGTGTGAACCAGATCAAGCGCAACGGGACCGACGCCCAGCGCGCCAAATACCTGCCCAAGCTGATCTCCGGCGAGCATGTCGGTGCGCTGGCCATGAGCGAGCCAGGCGCCGGCTCCGACGTGCTGAGCATGAAGCTCAAGGCCGAGGACAAGGGCGGCTACTACCTGCTCAACGGCAACAAGATGTGGATCACCAACGGCCCCGACGCCGACACGCTGGTCGTCTACGCCAAGAGCGAACCCGAACTGGGCGCACGTGGCGTCACCGCTTTCCTGATCGAGCAGGGAATGAAAGGTTTCTCCATTGCGCAGAAGCTTGACAAGCTGGGCATGCGCGGCAGCCACACGGGTGAGCTGGTGTTCAACAACGTCGAAGTGCCCCACGCCAATGTGCTGGGCCAGGTCAACGGCGGCGCCAAGGTGCTGATGAGCGGTCTGGACTACGAGCGTGCGGTGCTGACCGGTGGCCCCCTGGGCATCATGCAGTCCGTCATGGACAACGTCATCCCCTACATCCACGACCGCAAGCAGTTCGGCCAGAGCATCGGCGAATTCCAGCTGATCCAGGGCAAGGTGGCCGACATGTACACCGTGCTGCAGGCCGGCCGCGCCTTTGCCTACACCGTGGCCAAGAACCTGGATCTACTGGGTGTGGAGCATGTACGCCAGGTGCGCAAGGACTGCGCATCCGTCATCCTGTGGACGGCCGAGAAGGCCACCTGGATGGCCGGCGAGGGCGTGCAGATCTTTGGCGGCAATGGCTACATCAACGAATACCCGCTGGGCCGCCTCTGGCGCGATGCCAAACTCTATGAAATCGGGGCGGGCACCAGTGAGATTCGCCGTATGCTGATTGGTCGGGAGCTGTTCGCTGAGACAATGTAAGGCATGAAATCTGCCATTACCCGTACCTCCCGCTCCCTGCTTCAAGGCGTCTTGCGCGGACTGATGCGCGCATGGGTGCTGGTGGTACCGCTGGTGGTGGCGCTTTCACTGATCCGGCTGGGGCAGCTGGCCTATTTTTGGCCGACCGGCTACAGCGCGTCTACCACTGACCTCACCACCATCGTGGTGCAGGGCTTCCGCTTTGACCTCAAGGTCAGCGCTATTGCGGGTTTTTTGCTACTGCTGGTGTTGCCCTGGGTCTCGGGCAAAGCGCATGGGCGCATCGCTGCGGTGGTGGCGTTTGTCTATGTGATGCTGTCGCTGGTCAATCTGCACTACTTCGGCTTTTACAAGACGCCGATTGATTCACTGGTGTTCGGTCTGGTGGAGGACGACACCGCTGCTGTACTGCAGACCATCTGGCGTGACTTTCCCGTTGTCTGGACGCTGCTGCTGGCGGCTGTGCTGACCTGGGCCTCGGTCTGGCTGCATGGCAGACTGGTCCGGCGCATGCAGCCCGATACGCTGCTGCAGACCCACCATGCCGCCGTCAAGGTGGTGCTGGTGGTGGTGGTGTTCTTTGCCCTGCTGTTTGCGGGCAAAGGCACCATCCGGGAGATGGCCCTGCAGCGCCAGCACCTGACCGTCACCACCTCGCAGTTCCTCAACGACATGGTGCCCAATGGCGTCATTGCTCTGAAGTACGCGTGGGACAGCCGCGGCCAGTCGCAGAACCTCTCCGATCCAATGGTGGGCCTCAAGGCCATGGGTTTTGATTCACCGCTGGCGGCGGCCCAGGCGTTGGGTCTGCCCCATGGCAATGAGGCAGAGGTCAAGGCCGCGTTGACGGCCCACGACCCGATTCCCGCAGGTATGCGCAAAAAGAACCTGGTGTTCTTCCTGATGGAGTCCTGGAGCGCAGAGCCGCTGCTGTACCAAGGCCCGAAGTTCGATGTGCTCGGACGCCTGGCACCCACCCTGACGGATCCTGGCCGGGCCTGCCACTTCCGCAACTTTGACTCGGCCCATGCAGGTACTCACCCGTCGCTGGAAGCCATCCTTTTTTCCACCCCCATCACGCCGCTGACGCTGGGTGATGTGGGGCGCAAGCCCATTCCCTGGGCGATTCCGAAGGTGGTACGCGATGCGGGTTACCAGACCCTGTTTGTGACTTCGGCACGGTCGGGCTGGCGTGACCTCAACCGCGTGCTCAAGGTGCAGGGCTTCGATGAAGTGGTCGATGCCAACACCCTCAAGGAGGCCTACCCGGAGGCGGTGCTGGGCATCTGGGGCGTGTGGGACAGCTATGTTTTCAAATACCTCAGCAAGCGCATGGCTGCGCAGCCCGCCGACAAGCCGCTGTTTGTGTTTGTGCTGACCTCTACCAACCATCCGCCGTACGACCTGCCTGCGGACTACAAGCGTGTGCCGCGCGACATGTCCCTGTGGAAAGGCGAGACCAGTTCCGACACCCTGGTGCCCAACCTGGACAGCTACCACTATGCAGCGGACCTGCTGGGCGGTTTTGTGCAGGAAGTGCAAAAGGGCCCTCTGCATGCCCATACCCTGGTGGCGGCCACCGGGGACCACAATGTGCGGTCCTTTGGTGTCTACGCCGAAGCCAACCGGCGCTACCTGATGCGCCAGGTGCCGTTTGTCATCTGGGGCGACAACCTGCAGTGCGGCAACCAGCAGGCGCTGCCCGCCAGCCACCGTGATATGTTCAACACCCTCTTGCCACTGGCTGGCATTGCCGGGCCGTACGTGAATTCGGGCCGCAACCTGTTGCGTCCCACCACGCCATCGCCGGACCCTGTGAATGCGCCGCGCGCCATGTTTTTCACCGGTGAGGCCCGCAACGCCAAAGGCCTGTGGCAACTGGGGAATAAAAACTCGTTTGTCTGCAGTGCTGCCACACCTGAGGCAGACTGCGCATTCAACGCACTGGATGACCAGCAGGAGCGCGCACGTTACGCGCTGCTGGACTGGAATGTGCGTGTGTCCCTCAGGAAATAAGGTCTTTCATGTCCAGCGAACTCGACGAACTTTTTGCCCACAACCGTGCCTGGGCTGCACAGATGGAGAAAGAACGCCCCGGTTTTTTCACCAGCCTGAAGAGTCAGCAGAAGCCGCGCTACATGTGGATTGGCTGTTCCGACAGCCGGGTACCCGCCAACCAGATCACGGGGCTGGAGCCTGGCGAAGTGTTTGTCCACCGCAATGTGGCCAATGTCGTGGTCCCCACCGACTTGAATTGCCTGTCCACGATCCAGTTCGCTGTGGATCAGCTCAAGGTGGAGCACCTCATGGTGGTGGGGCACTACGGATGCGGCGGTGTGCGTGCTGCTCTGGAAGATATCCGTGTGGGGCTGGCCGACAACTGGTTGCGCCACGTCAAGGATGTGCGCGACCGCCACCGTCACCTGCTTTCCATGCTGCCGGAACATGGCCGGGTCGATGCGTTGTGCGAGCTGAACGTGATTGAGCAGGTGCTCAATGTGGCCTACACCACCGTGATGCAGGACGCCTGGAGCCGCGGGCAAAATGTCACGCTGCATGGCTGGATTTATGGTTTGCAGGACGGCCTGCTGCAAAACCTGCACATGACGGTCAGCGGGAATGACGAGCTGGAAGCCCTCTATGCCAAGGCTCTGTCGGGCGTGCGCCTGATGCCGCGCCATCCGGCATAAGCAGATGGCGGTTGGCGAGACATGTTTCCCACCCGTCTGGATTCATCGGTAGCCTACGACATCGCCAAGGCGATGATGGATGGGTTCAACCGGCACTACCGGCTGTTCCGCACCGAATCGGCCCGCGCCAAGCACCGGTTCGAGACGGCCGATTGGCATGGCCAGCAACGCGCGCAGCGCGAGCGCATCGAGTTCTACGACTTGCGTGTGCTGGAGTGCTCCAACCGCCTGGAACGCGAGTTCAAGGCGGGCGAGCAACCCATGGACATCTGGCAGCAGATCAAGCTGCACTACATCGGCCTGCTGGTCAACCACCATCAGCCGGAACTGGCTGAGACGTTTTTCAACTCGGTCACCACCAAGATCCTGCACCGCAGCTACTTCCAGAACGACTTCATCTTCGTGCGCCCGGCGGTCAGCACCGAATACATCGAGAACGACGAAACCAACAAGCGCCCATCGTACCGCTCGTATTACCCCACCCGCGAGACGGTGCAACAGGTTCTTCGCCAGATGGTGGAGGACTTTGACTTGCGCCTGCGCTTTGAAGACCTGGACCGCGACACCACCTGGGTGACGCAGGCCATGCAGGGCTGGCTGGGCGACGGCAAGCTGCGCGCCAACTTCCAGATTCAGGTGCTCACTGGCCTGTTCTTCCGCAACAAGGGCTGCTACATCGTGGGTAAGGCCATCAATGGCTTTTATGAGTTTCCGTTTGCACTGCCGGTGCTGCATGGCGCCAGTGGCAAGCTGGTGATCGATGCCGTGCTGTCGGGTGAGGACGACCTGCTGATGCTGTTCAGCTTTGCGCGGGCTTACTTCATGGTGGACATGGAAATCCCATCGGCCTACGTGCAGTTCCTGCGCAGCATGATGCCGCGCAAGCCGCGCAACGAAATCTACAACGCACTGGGGCTGGCCAAGCAGGGCAAAACCCTGTTCTATCGCGATTTCCTGCACCACCTGCGCCACAGTACCGACAAGTTCCGTATCGCTCCCGGTATCAAGGGCATGGTCATGCTGGTATTTGATCTGCCCAGCTTTCCATATGTGTTCAAGGTTATCAAGGATTTTTATCCACCACCCAAGGACACCACGCGCGAGCAGATCAAGGGCAAGTACCTGCTGGTCAAGCAGCACGACCGCGTGGGCCGCATGGCCGACACGCTGGAGTACAGCGAGGTCGGTTTTCCGCGGGACCGGTTTGACGATGCGCTGATTGCCGAGATCGAGAAGTTCGCTCCCAGCCAGCTGGAGATCAGCGACCGGGATGGCGACGGCAACGTCGAAGTCATCATCAAGCACGTGTACATCGAGCGGCGCATGATCCCGCTCAACATTTACCTGCAGGAAGCCTTTGATGCCGGTGGTGCCAACCCGGACGATCCAAGCCCTGCCGCGGCGCGCGCACGCGACCAGATCGAGCGAGGCGTTATCGAGTACGGCAATGCCATCAAGGACCTGGTGGCGGCCAATATCTTTCCGGGCGACATGCTGTGGAAGAACTTCGGCATCATGCGCCAGAGCAAAGTGGTGTTTTACGATTACGACGAGATTGAGTACGTCACCGACTGCAATTTCCGAAAGGTGCCCGAACCGCGCAACGAGGAAGAGGAAATGTCGGGCGAGGTCTGGTACACCGTGGGCCCGCGCGATGTATTTCCCGAGACCTTTGCGCCCTTTCTTCTGGGCAATCCCAAGGTGCGCGAGGTGTTCATGCAGCACCATGCGGACCTGCTCGATCCTGTCTTCTGGCAGAGCCACAAGGACCGCATCCAGGCGGGTTATGTCTACGATGTCTTTCCCTACGATCAGGACAAGCGCTTCCGCCAGACCCCGGTGGCCAGACCTCGGTTAAGGTGTTTGTCGTACACTTCGCCTTGCCCGGGGTGCGCAGTGGTTGCGCTGAGATGGATTCCAAACCCGTGAACTTGATCTGGTTCATACCAGCGTAAGAAGTGCAGAGCAGTGCCCCAGGACGTGTGCCGTGCGGGCGGTCTCATTCCAGGTTCACGGGGTTGTGTCTTTCTCTGTCTTCGGGCGTTAACCCGGAGATTTTCCAGTGAACGCACCCGACAAACTCGCCCAGTTCATTCGCCTCACGCGCGAACCGCTTCCCGCCTCCACCAAGCGTTATCTGCAAGGCAGTCGCCCTGACATCCAGGTGCCGCTGCGCGAAATCCTGCAGAGCAATGGCGAAGCCATCACGGTGTACGACACCTCAGGTCCTTACACCGACCCGCGCGCGGATATTGACGTGCGCCAGGGCCTGCCGCTGGTGCGCCAGGGTTGGGTAGAGGGCCGGGGAGATACCGAGCTGTACGTGGGCCGTCCGCCGTTTGCGCTGGACGATGGTCTGAAAAACGGCCATACATCGGAAGGTGGCGATGTACTGGCCGCCCTGCGCGCCCAAGCCGCTGGCCTGCAGCGCCAGCCACGCCGGTCCAAAGCGGGCGGCAACGTCACGCAGATGCACTACGCGCGCAAAGGCATCATCACCCCCGAGATGGAGTACGTGGCCCTGCGCGAGAACCAGAACCTGGAGTGGCAGGCGCAGTACCTGGGCAACGCCGAGCGCGAAGCGCGCCTGGCCGGCAACAGCTTTGGCGCCCGCATCCCCAAGGTGGTCACCCCCGAGTTTGTGCGCGACGAGGTGGCCCGCGGCCGCGCCATCATCCCCGCCAACATCAACCACACCGAGCTGGAGCCCATGGCCATTGGGCGCAACTTCCTGGTCAAGATCAACGCCAACATTGGCAATTCGGCCGTCACCTCCAGCATCGAGGAAGAAGTGGAAAAACTGGTCTGGTCCATCCGCTGGGGCGCCGACACAGTGATGGACTTGTCGACCGGCAAAAACATCCACACCACACGCGACTGGATCGTGCGCAATAGCCCGGTGCCCATCGGCACCGTGCCGATTTACCAGGCGCTGGAAAAAGTGGGCGGCATTGCCGAAGACCTGACCTGGGACATCTTCCGCGACACGCTGATCGAGCAGGCCGAGCAAGGTGTGGACTACTTCACGGTGCATGCCGGCGTACGCCTGGCCTTCATCCACCTGACGGCGAATCGCGTGACCGGCATCGTCTCGCGCGGCGGCTCCATCATGGCCAAGTGGTGTATCGCCCACCACCAAGAGAATTTCATCTACACGCACTTCGACGAGATGACCGAGATCATGAAGGCGTATGACGTGAGCTACTCGCTGGGCGATGGCCTGCGCCCCGGCAGCGGTGCGGACGCGAACGACGAAGCGCAATTTGCCGAGCTGCGCACGCTGGGCGAGCTCACGCACAAAGCGTGGCAGCAGGACGTGCAGGTGATGATCGAAGGCCCCGGCCACGTGCCCATGCACATGGTGCAGGCCAACATGACCGAGCAGCTCAAGCACTGCGGCGAAGCCCCGTTCTACACCCTGGGCCCCCTGACCACCGACATTGCACCGGGCTACGACCACATCACCAGCGGCATTGGCGCGGCCATGATCGGCTGGTTCGGAACCGCCATGCTGTGCTACGTCACCCCCAAGGAACACCTGGGTCTGCCGGACCGCGAAGATGTGAAGGTGGGCATCATCACCTACAAGATTGCCGCCCATGTGGCCGACGTGGCCAAGGGCCACCCGGGTGTGCGGGCGCGCGACGATGCGCTGTCCAAGGCGCGCTTCGAGTTTCGCTGGATGGACCAGTTCAACCTGTCGCTGGACCCGGAAACCGCCAAGCAGTTCCACGACGAAACCCTGCCCGCCGAAGGCGCCAAGGTGGCGCACTTCTGCTCCATGTGCGGCCCCAAGTTCTGCAGCATGAAGATCACGCAAGAGGTGCGCGACTACGCCAAGAACCTGGGCGTGAGCGAGGAGCAGGCGCTGCAGTCGGGCATGGAGGTGATGTCCGACGAGTTCAAACGGGTGGGCGGGGAAATCTACATCCCCATCCAGCCCGCGCAATAACCGCCGTCCTGAGGAAAACACCATGCATATGGGTATTGCAGGGGCCGGCTTGCTCGGCCGATTGCTGGCGCTCCAGCTTAGCGCGGAAGGGCACCGCGTGGAAGTCTTTGACCCCGCCAGTGGTCCGGGGCCCCGCGAAACTTCAGGAACCCAGGCCGCTGCCTGGACGGCTGCGGGCATGCTCAGTCCCGTGGCCGAACTGGACCGCTCCAACGAGGACGTGTTCCACCTGGGCCTGCGCTCCTGCGCGCTGTGGCCCGGCATTGCGCAGGCGCTGGGTGTGCCCCAGGTCTGTCACTTTGATGGCAGTCTGCTGCTGGCCCACCGCAGTGATGCCGGTGCGGCCCAGCGGCTGGTCGGCCTGCTGCAGGCCAAGGCCGGTGCCGCTTACCTGCCCCAGGCACTCCAGGCCGAAGCACTGGCGCAGCTGGAGCCCGGTATCCACGGACCATCGCTGGCCTGGCTCCTGCCCTGCGAGGGCTATATCGAGGTACACAACACCCTGCAGGCCCTGCATGCGCAAGGCACCCGGCAGGGGGTGCTGTGGCACTGGGGTCGCACGGTGGCGGCGGTGGAGCCGGGGGCCTTGGTGCTCTCCAATTCCGTTCGGGCTGAGTTTGACCACGTGTTTGACGTACGCGGTGTGGGCGCCAAGCCCGCGTTGCCAATGCGTGGTGTGCGGGGCGAAGTATTTTTGCTGCATGCGCCCGGCGCCAGCTTGAGGCGTCCGGTGCGCCTGATGCACCCGCGCCACAGCGTCTACATCGTGCCCCGGCCCGACGACTGCCTGGTGGTGGGCGCCAGCGAGATCGAGAGTGAGGACCGTTCGCCCGTGTCGCTACGCAGCACACTGGAATTGCTGAGTGCTGCGCACAGCGCCATTCCCGCACTGGCCGAGGCACGCGTGGTGCATACCGAGACCAATCTGCGCCCGGCCCTGCCCGACAACCTGCCGGTGCTGAAGCACAGCGCGGGCCTGACCTGCATTAACGGCCTGTACCGCCATGGCTGGCTGCTGGCGCCCGCGCTGGTGGAGCAGGCCCTCAAGGAGTTATCGCTATGAGTACACCGGATTTCATTTCCGAGTCCTTCACCGTGGTTGTGAATGGCCAGCCGCAAACCACCACCGCCCGCACCTTGCAAGATTGGGTGGATGCGCAGAGCGTGCAACCCGCCGCGCTGGCCACGGCGGTCAATGGCGAGTTTGTGCCGCGCGACCTGCGCGCGCAACGCCTGCTCTGCGTCGGCGATCTGATCGTGACCTTTCAACCCATCCAGGGAGGCTGAACCCATGTCCGAGCAACAGAAAGACCCGGTGGTAGTGGGTTCTGCGCAGGTAAAGGAGGAGCCCGCACAGCGGGCGGGGGACACGGAGCAGAGCCCGCTGCCGCCGGGGCGCTCAGGCACAAGCCCGTGGCACATCGGCGGACGCACGCTCACCAGCCGTTTCTTTCTCGGTACCGCCAGCTACCCGTCGCCGCAGGTGTTGCAGGAGGCGATAGCCGCTTCCGGCGCGCAGGTGGTCACCATGGGGCTGCGCCGCCAGCTCGCGCACGGTGGTCAGGCGGACGATTTCTTTACGCTGGTGCAAGCCACCGGCGCCCACCTGCTGCCCAACACCGCGGGCTGCCACACGGCGCGCGAGGCTGTCACGCTGGCCCACATGGCACGCGAGCTGTTTGACACGCACTGGATCAAGCTCGAAGTGGTGGGCGACGCCCACACGCTGCAGCCGGACCCGTTCGAGCTACTGACCGCTACTGCGCAGTTGGTCAAAGACGGCTTCGAAGTCTTTCCCTACTGCATGGACGACTTTGTGAGTTGCCAGCGCCTGCTGGACGCGGGCTGCAACATCCTGATGCCCTGGGGTGCGCCAATTGGCTCGGGCCAGGGGCTGGTCAACCCTGGCGCGCTGCGCACTTTGCGCGCGCGTCTGCCCGGTGTGCCGCTCATCGTGGACGCCGGCATCGGCTCGCCGGTGGATGCAGTGCAGGCCATGGAGCTGGGGCTGGACGCCGTGCTGCTCAACAGCGCCGTGGCCCACGCGGTGGACCCGGTGCGCATGGCGCGCGCGTTCAAGCTCGGCATTGAGGCCGGTCGCCTGGCGTTTGAGGCCGGCATCATGGCCCGCCAGGACATGGCGGTGGCGTCCACGCCGGTGGCGGGGCATCCCATTTTGTTATGAGTTTGCTATGAAACTAATAGCTAATACCGCAATACCTATGAGGGCCAGAAGCACATTTGGCACTGAACTGCGCCCGGTAAGGCCTGGTGTACGCCCCATCGTCTGGAGCATTGCCGGCTCCGACTCGGGCGCCGGTGCCGGCCTGCAGGCCGATCTCAAAGCCCTGCAGGCCTTTGGTGTGCACGGCTGCACGGCGGTGGCGTCCATCACCGCGCAGAACTCGGTGGCTGTGACGCGCGTGGAACCGGTCAGCGCCGAGCTGCTGGATGCGCAACTGGATGCCCTCGCGCACGACCTGCCGCCACAGGCCATCAAGACCGGGTTGCTCGGTAGCGTGGACAACGTGCGCGTGGTCTGCCGATGGGTGGACCGCTTGCGTGCGCGAGGCCTGCCGGTGGCGCTGGTGGTGGACCCGGTGCTGGGTTCCACGACCGGTGCCAGTTTTGCAAGTGAAGCGTTGGTGCAAGCCTATGTGCAGGAGCTGCTGCCACGCGCCACGCTGGTCACGCCCAACCGTGCGGAGGCTGCGCGCCTGGGGCTGGGTGTGGGGCAAGCGTATCAACCAGGTCAGGCGTCTGTGGTGATCACCGGAGGAGACGATTCCAAAGAAAATGGGCTGGCCAGCGACTGGTTGCATTGTCCGCAAGCCAGTGGCTGGCTCAGCCTGCCGCGCGTGACGACAGCCCACCACCACGGCACAGGCTGCACCTTCGCATCCACCGCCGCCGCCGCCCTGGCCAGCGGCTACTGTGTGGCCGATGCCGTGGTGCTGGCCAAGATGGCCACTACGCACGCGCTGCGCCACGCCTATGCCGCAGGGCAGGGAGCGGGCCCGGTGCAAGCCTGGCCGGACTTTGCGCAGCATATCGACAACTTGCCGGCCTTCACGCTGCCAGGTGCCACAACACCTCTGGCCCTGCACACGCAGCAGCCCTGTGCGCTGCTCAATAACCCCGCTCTCGGTGTCTACGCCGTGGTGGACAGCGCCGACTGGGTGCGTCGCGTGTTGGCGGCTGGCATCCGCACCGTGCAGCTGCGCATCAAGGACCCCACAGAACCTAAGTTGGCTGCGCAAATTCAGGACAGCATCGCCATTGCGCGCGCCACCCCGGGAGCACAACTTTTCATCAACGACCACTGGCAATTGGCATTGCAGCACGGCGCCTATGGCGTGCATCTGGGCCAGGAAGATCTGGAAACCGTGGACATGGACGCCCTGAGAAAAGCCGGTGTGCGCTTAGGGCTAAGCACCCACAGCTACTGGGAAGTCGCCCGCGCCTGGGCCCTGCGGCCCAGCTATATCGCCTGCGGCCCCATCTTTGCTACGCAGAGCAAAGACATGCCGTGGATTCCCCAGGGGCTGGACAACTTGCGATACTGGGCCGGCGTGCTGCCGTTGCCCGTGGTGGGCATTGCGGGTATTGATGTCCACAACGTGGCCGATGTGGCTGCCACGGGCGCGGCCAGTGCGGCGGTCATTTCGGCGATTACGCAAGTCGCTGATCCTGTGCAGGCATGCCGCGCACTCCAGCAGGGCTTTGCTGGCAACGGCTTTTTCGATTCCACGCGTCTTCTGTCACAATTGACGTTTACGTAAACGTCAATTGCTTTATCTCCATCTGAAACGAGGAAAACCATGTCAGACCCCATCGTGATCGTTAGCGCCGCCCGTACCCCCATGGGCAGTTTTCAGGGTGACTTTTCTGCGCTGGCCGCCCATGACCTGGGTGGCGCCGCCATCAAGGCCGCGGTCGAGCGCGCCGGCATCAGTCCGGAGCTGGTGACGGAAGTGATTTTTGGCAACTGCCTGATGGCAGGTCAGGGCCAGGCACCGGCACGCCAGGCGTCGTTCAAGGGTGGCCTGCCCAAGAGCGCCGGCGCGGTCACGCTCTCCAAGATGTGTGGCTCCGGCATGCGCGCAGCCATGTTCGCGCACGACATGCTGATTGCCGGCAGCCACGAGGTGCTGGTAGCCGGTGGCATGGAGAGCATGACCAACGCACCCTACCTGCTGCCCAAGGCCCGTGGCGGTTACCGCATTGGCCACGACCGCATTTTTGACCACATGATGCTCGACGGCCTGGAAGACGCCTACGAAGCCGGCCGCTCCATGGGCACCTTTGGCGAAGACTGCGCCGCCAAATACAGCTTCACCCGCGCCGAGCAGGACGCCTTTGCCACTGCCAGCGTGCAGCGCGCCAAGGCCGCGACCGAATCCGGTGCCTTTGCCACCGAAATCACCCCCGTGGTGGTCAAGAGCCGTGCCGGCGAAGTGACCATCTCCATCGACGAGGGTCCAGGCAAGGTCAAGCTGGACAAGATCCCCACGCTGAAAGCCGCGTTCAAGAAAGACGGCACCATCACCGCAGCCTCCAGCTCCAGCATCAACGACGGCGCCGCCGCCATGGTGCTGATGAAGGCCTCTACCGCCGCCAAGCTGGGCTGCAAACCGCTGGCGCGCATTGTCAGCCACGCCACCCATGCGCAGGAGCCCGAGTGGTTTGCCACCGCTCCGGTCGGCGCCACACAGAAAGCTCTGGCCAAAGCCGGCTGGGCCGTCGGTGATGTGGACCTGTGGGAGGTGAATGAAGCCTTTGCCGTGGTGCCCATGGCGCTGATGAAAGAGCTGAACGTGCCGCACGACAAGGTCAATGTGAACGGCGGCGCCTGCGCGCTGGGCCACCCGATTGGCGCGTCGGGTGCTCGCATCATGGTCACGCTGATCCATGCACTCCAGGCGCGTGGCCTCAAAAAAGGTCTGGCGACACTGTGCATCGGCGGCGGCGAGGCTACTGCCGTGGCGCTGGAATTGCTATAAATTCAATAGCTGATTGCGCATGTTCAATAAGGGCTGGAGGCCAATTTGATACTTACCCAAGACCAGGAAATGGTGCGCGATGCCGTGCGCAACTTTGCCCAGACCGAACTCTGGCCCCACGCGGCCCAATGGGACAAGGAGCACACGTTCCCGAAGGCGGTGCACCAGGGGCTGGCGGCACTGGGTGCCTACGGCATCTGTGTCCCCGAGGAGCTCGGCGGTGCCGGGCTGGACTACCTGACGCTGGCGCTGGTGCTGGAAGAAATTGCCGCAGGCGACGGCGGTACCAGCACCGTGATCAGCGTGACCAACTGCCCGGTCAACGCCATTCTCATGAAGTTTGGCAACCCGGCGCAGAAGAAACAGTGGCTTGAACCGCTGGCGCAGGGTCAGCTGCTGGGGGCGTTCTGCCTGACCGAGCCGCATGTGGGCAGTGATGCCTCCAGCCTGCGGACCACGGCAGTGCGCGAAGGGGATGAATACGTCATCAACGGCGTCAAGCAGTTCATCACCAGCGGCAAGAATGGCGATGTGGCCATCGTGATTGCCGTCACCGACAAGGGCGCCGGCAAGAAGGGTATGAGCGCCTTCCTGGTGCCGACCAACGCGCCGGGCTATGTGGTGGCGCGTCTGGAAGACAAGCTGGGTCAGCACAGCAGCGACACCGCGCAAATCAATTTCGATAACTGCCGCGTGCCCGTAGAGAACCTGATTGGCAAAGAGGGCGAAGGCTACGGCATCGCCCTGGGTGGTCTGGAAGGCGGACGCATCGGCATTGCGGCGCAAAGCGTGGGCATGGCCCGCAGCGCGCTGGATGTGGCGATTGCCTACTCCAAAGACCGCCAGAGTTTTGGCCAACCCATCTTCAACCACCAGGCTGTGGGCTTCCGTCTGGCCGAATGCGCCACGCAGATCGAAGCGGCGCGCCAGCTCATATGGCATGCCGCTTCGTTGCGCGATGCGGGCCGGCCCTGCCTGAAAGAAGCGGCCATGGCCAAGCTGTTTGCCAGCGAGATGGCCGAGCGTGTGTGCAGCGCCGCCATCCAGACGCTGGGCGGCTACGGCTATGTGAGCGACTTCCCGGTGGAGCGCATCTACCGCGATGTGCGCGTGTGCCAGATTTACGAAGGCACGTCCGACGTGCAGAAGATCATCATCCAGCGCGCGCTGGGCTGAGCGACAGCATGGCAACGGCGCCCGTGGTCCTGCCTGCCGGTGTTTCCGTATTCGAGCGCGGCTGGTTGTCGAGCAACAGCATCCTGATCCAGGGTGCGCAGGGCAATGCCCTGATTGACAGCGGCTACTGCACCCACGCGGACCAGACGCTGGCGCTGGTGCAATCCGCCCTGCAGGGGAAGCCCCTGCACCTGCTGCTCAACACCCATTTGCACAGTGATCACTGTGGTGGCAATGCGGCACTGCAGGCGGCTTACCCCGCACTGCGCACCTCCATTCCACCGGGGCTGGCGGACCAGGTTCTGCGCTGGGACCCGCAGGCCTTGACGTATGAGCCCACAGGGCAGAACTGCCCGCGGTTTACCTTCGATGCACTGCTGTTGCCGGGTACCGAGATGCCGTTGGGCGATAGCACCTGGCAGGTCCATGCCGCGCCGGGCCACGACACGCATTCGGTCATCCTGTTCGAGCCAGTCAGCCGCACGCTGGTGTCGGCCGATGCGCTCTGGGAGCGTGGCTTTGGCGTGGTGTTTCCGGAACTGGATGGCGACGATGCCTTTGCTGAAGTGGCCGACACGCTGGACGTGATTGAGGCCTTGCGGCCTGCGCTGGTCATCCCCGGGCACGGTTCACCCTTTACGGCAGTGGATGCTGCGATTGCAGTGGCGCGCCAGCGGCTCCATGGCTTTGTGGCCAACCCGACCAAACACCTGCAATACGCTGCCAAGGTGTTACTCAAGTTCAAGCTGCTGGAATTGCAGCACGTGGAGCAGGCTGGGCTGCTGCAATGGGTGCAGGCCACGCCCTATTTCAAAGCCATGTTTGACCAGCTGTATGCCGACCTCTCTCTGGAAGAAGGGGTGAGCCGGTTGGTACAGGATCTGGTGCGTTCCGGTGCGGCAACCGTCGAGGGCGGCGTGGTCTACAACGCCTGAGGCGTTGTACGGGTGGATTGCAGATCCAGCACGATGGACCTGGTGCTGTGGTCTTCCTGCACCTCAGCATCCCGGAAGCCGAGCTGGTGTGACAGCTCCAGCATGCGGCTGTTGTCGCGCAGCACGGTGGCCACCAGCTGCTGCGTGCCCTGCGCGCGCAGGTAGGCAACCAGCTTGTCCATCAGCAGATGGCCCAGCCCGCCGCCCTTGATGTCCGAACGGATGATGATGCCGAATTCCGCGGTAATGTTGTCCGGGTCGGTCATGGCCCGCGCCACGCCCTGGGTCTGCGGCTGGCCATCGGGTCCGGTGGCGATGGCCACAAACGCCATCTCACGGGTGTAGTCGATCTGGAGCAGGCGCGCGAGTTCGCTGCGCTCCATGGTGCGGCGGCTGTAGAACACACGCATGCGGATGTCTTCCGGATCGAGGTGCATCAGGAACTCGGTGTGCAACGCCTCGTCTTCCGGACGGATCGGGCGGATTTCCAGCGGACGGCCGTGCCAGTCGATGGTCTCTGTCAGCTCGGACGGATAGGGCCGGATCGCAAAATTCAGCGCGCCAGCAGGTTTGTCCGCGCTCAGCCGGATGCGTCCATCCAGGGCTATCGCCCCTTCGTGGTTGACCAGCAGCGGGTTGATGTCCAGCTCTGCCAGCTCGGGAATGTCGGCCAGCAGCTCGGACACCGCCAGCAGCACGGCCAGCAGCGCCTCCTCATTCGCAGCGGGCGTGTCGCGCCAACCCTTGAGCAGTTTGGAGATGCGGGTGCGGGCCACCAGCGCGCGCGCCAGCGGAACGTTCAGCGGGGGCAGTGCCACGGCGCGGTCGGCCATCACCTCCACAGCGGTACCGCCCTGGCCAAACAGGATGATGGGACCGAACACCTGGTCGATGGTGGCGCCGACGATCACCTCCTGCACATGCTGGCGCCGCACCATGCCTTGTACTGTGAAGCCATCCACCACCGCATCGGGACGCAATGCCTTGACGCGCGACAGCATCACGCGCGCCGCTTCGTGTACTTCGTCCGCACTGTCGAGGTTCAGGGCCACACCGCCCACGTCGGACTTGTGGGAAATCTGTTCCGACAAGATTTTGATCACCACCGGAAAACCGATGCGCGTGGCCTCGGCAGCGGCCAGGTTCGGGTCTGCAGGCACGGTGCGGGTGGACACCACGGGAATGCCGTAGGCGTCGAGCACGGCTTTGGCCTGAGGCTCGGTCAGCAGGGTCTGTCCATTGGCCAGCGCCTCACGCACGAGGGCGCGTACCGCCTCGCGGTCGGGTGCGACCTGCGTGGATTGCGCGGGCGGCGCCTCAATGAGTTCGGTCTGGTTGCGTTTGTATGCCTGCAGCATGGCCACACCGCGCACCGCCGACTCCGGCGTCTCGAAGCTGGCAATGCCGGCCTGCTTGAACTGGTGGCGCGCATCAGCCACTGCATGGCCACCGAGCCAGCAGCTCAGCAGCCGTGGCGTTGGGCCCGACTTCGGACGGGCCATCGGCACCAGGGTGCGCGCAATGTCCGCGCTGGGCACGATGGCGGTGGGTGCGTGGATGAACAGGATGGTGCCGGCCTCGGGCGCAGCCGCCAGCACCTCCAGTGCGCGGGCATAGCGTTCCACCGGAGCATCGCCAATGATGTCGACCGGGTTGCCGTGGGACCAGTTGGGCGGCAACACGGCGTCGAGCTGGGCCACCGTTTGCGGTGACAGTTTGGCCAGGGGTACGCCAATCCATTCGGCCGAGTCGGCGGCCATCACACCGGCGCCACCGCCGTTGGTCAGAATGGTCAGGGCGTCGCTGGCCGTGGACCGGCAGCGGGTCAGCATCTCGGCCGCCAGGAACAGTTCGTTGAGTGTATTGACGCGCAGCATGCCGGCGCGGGAAATGGCCGCGTTGTACACCGCGTCGGAGCCCGCCAATGCGCCCGTGTGCGAGGCTGCGGCTTTTTGCCCCAGCGTGGAGCGGCCCGACTTGATCACGATGACCGGTTTGTTGCGCGCGGCCGCGCGCGCGGCCGACATGAACTTGCGGGGGGATTCGATGGACTCGATGTAGAGCAGGATGGCGCGGGTGCGGCTGTCGGTGGCCAGGTAATCGAGCATGTCGCCGAAGTCCACATCCATGTGTTCGCCCAGCGAGACAAAGTGCGAAAACCCGATCTGCTGCGCGTCGGCCCAGTCGAGCATGGCGGTGACCAGCGCGCCGGACTGGGACACAAACGCCAGCTCGCCCCGCTGTGCACCGATGTGGGCAAAGCTGGCATTGAGCTTGAAGTGGGGTGACAGCAGGCCAATGCAGTTGGGGCCCAGCAGGCGCAGCAGGTGGGGCCGGGCGGCATCCTGCGCGGCACGCTTTTCTTCGGCACTCAAACCGGCCGTGAGGATGATGGCCGCGCGGGTGCCCCGCTTTGCCAACTCGTGCACCAGACCGGGCACCGTAGCCGGTGGGGTGCAGATAATGGCCAGCTCAGGCGTCTGGGGCAAGTCCTTGATGTGGGCATAAACCTTGTGCCCGTCGAGCTGCCGGTGTTTGGGGTTCACTGCGTAGACCTCACCGGGAAAACCACCACCCAGCAGGTTGCGCCACACTGTGGCCCCCACGCTGGCGGGCCGCTCGGACGCGCCAATCACCGCCACCGAGGCGGGGTCGAACAGGGAGTCAAGATTGCGTACGCTCATGGACAGTGCCTTTGGAGATTAGCTATGCTGCAAGTCTAATTCTGGAATGTGAAAGAAAACCCATGCCGATTACCAAAGGATTTCGCGCGCTTGTGGACGAAGCCATGGCGCAGGTCACCACCTACAGCGTGGCCGAGGTGCAGGCCCGCTTGAATGACCCTGCTGTGCAGCTCGTGGACATCCGCGACATCCGCGAGCTGCAGGACGGCACCGTGGTCGGCGCCTTCCATGCGCCCCGCGGCATGCTGGAATTCTGGGTGGACCCGGCATCGCCGTACCACAAGGCGATTTTTGCCGACGAAGGCCGGGAGTTCATCCTGTTCTGTGGGGCGGGTTGGCGCAGTGCGCTGGCGGCCAAGGCGCTGCAGGACATGGGCATGACCAATGTGGCGCATATCGATGGCGGTTGGGCCGAATGGGTGAAGCAAAGTGCTCCGACCGAGACACTGGAGCAGCAAAAGGCCCGTCGCGCGCCCAAACCGGCATGAAGACTTGCGCCGGAAGCAGCCCGTGCCCGTGCGGGCGGCGCGATGGCAAGTCCAGGGAACTGCGTTACGCGGACTGCTGTGGTCGCTACCTGGAAACCGACCTGCCGGCGCCGGATGCCGAGAGCCTCATGCGCTCCCGCTACAGCGCGTTCTGCCTGGAACGTGCACCGTATCTGCAGGCCACCTGGCACGCCAGCACGCGCCCGGTGGGCGTTGAATTCGATGCTGGCGTGAAATGGCTGGGGCTGGAAGTGCGCCAACACATGCCGGTGGACGCTGACCATGCCGAGGTCGAATTCGTGGCGCGCCAGCGCGAGCCCGGTGGGCGTGCCGTGCGCCTGCACGAACGCAGCCGTTTTGTGCGGGAAGACGGTCGCTGGTTCTATGTGGCTGGGGATTTTGAATAAATCGGGCTCCAGCCCCCGTGGAATGTGCGTGAGTAGCTATAAATGTAATAGCAAATATTGTCAGGACCGGGTGTCTGGCGCAGGGGTCGTCGGCACGCCCTGGTCCAGCGCCGCCTGGTGCTGGACCGCCATGCTGCGCTGAAAGGCCGGGCGCTGCTGCAGCCGGACCCAATAGGCTTGGACGGTTTCGGAAAAGCGATCGGTCAGCCCCAGATGGCCGGCGAGCTGCAGCGCATAGGCCACGCTGACGTCTGCCGCCGTAAACCGCCCCGCACACAGAAACTCCTGCCCCTGTAGCGCCGCATCCACGGCGCGCAGGCGGGCCAGAAACCAGCGGCTGTAGTCTTCCACCACCTGCGGCTGCTTGCGTTCCGCGGGCTCAAAGTGGGCGTAGCGCAGCACCAGCGTCTGCGGGAAGGTCAGGGTGGCGTCGCTCATGTGCAGCCAGTTCAGGTAGGCGCCGTAGGCGGCTTCCGTCACCGCCACCCCCAGCGCACCGGGGCTGTGCCGGGCAGCAAGGTACTCGCAGATGGCGGCCGATTCGGTCATGCGGGTGGCCCCGTCGACCAGCAGCGGCACGGTACCCAGTGGGTTTTCTTCGAGGTAGGTGCGTGCCAGGGCCCGGGGTGGGAATGGCAGCATGTGCAGGGTGTAGGGCAAGCCCAGCTCTTCCAGCAGCCACAGGGGGCGGAAGGAGCGGGCGCTGACGCAGTGGTACAGGGTGATCATGCGCCGCAGTCTAAAGCGTCGCGGCTAGGCGGCTTTTTTGCGCACGCGCTTGGCCGCCACCGGCGTCGCAGTCGGAGTTGCCTTGGGCTTGGCCGTGGCCACGGGTTTGGCTTTGGCGGGTGCCTTGCCTTTTACCGGTGTCTTGGCCAGGGTGGGGGCTGCGCTGGGTTTCGGGGCTGGCTTGGCTTTGGGCGCCGCCTTGCGCGCCGCAGTGGCCGGTTTGGCCGACAGGAACGCGACTTCGAGCTCGGCCAGGGCTTCTGCGGTGTAGACCGCCAGGCGCTGCATGCTCGGCATGGACGAGTGGCAGCCAGTGAAGCCGAAGTTCATGTTGCCGGCGTAGCTCTGGCAGGTGATGTTCAGGGCCTGGCCATGCGTGACGATGGAAGCGGGGTAGGTCGCCACCATTTCAGCACCACGGAAATACAGCGGTGTCTCTGGTCCCGGCACATTGGAGATGGTGATGTTGAACATGGGCCGTACACGCCCGCCAATGCCGGTCAGCAAGGTCAGGATGGTGGGTGCCATCAGGAGCACGGTGTACTGCATCATGGCCTGGCGGGGCAGGCTTTGCACATGCTCCTTGGCACGTTTCACCGACTGGCGGATGGCTGCGAGACGCTCACGCGCATCGGCAATATCGGTGCCCAGCGTGGACACGATGAACGTAATGGCGTTGCCGTTGCCATTGTCGTCCTTGGGACGTACGGACACCGGAATGCCGGCGGTCAGCGGCTTTTTGGGCAGGCTCTTGCGTTCGCTCAGGAAGCGTCGCAGGGCACCGCCACAGACGGCCAGTACCACGTCGTTGAGCGTGCAGTCGGCCGCAGCGGCCAGCGTGCGCATGCGATCCAGCGAGAACTGCTGGGTGGCAAAACGCCGCTTCTCGCGGACCCGGCCATTGAGCACCGAGCGTGGCGCGTCAAACGGCACCGCCATGCCGCTCTTGGGTTCCATCGCATCCTTGATCATCTTTCCGAACGCCACTGCCAGCTGGGGCGCGGATGCGGCCTGGATGCGCAGTTCCTGCACCGCACCGGCAATCGCATGGGTGACGGTCGGGATCATGGGCTCGGAATTTTTTTGCTGCTCGTGGTGTTCTTTGCCCGAAGCCCAGAACGGTGGCAGGTGCAGGCTCTTGCTGCGGTCGAAGGACATGCTGCGCTGGAGCAGCTTGACGCCGCTGATGCCATCGATCAGCGAGTGGTGGATCTTGATGAACAGCGCGAAGCGGTTGCCCTCAATGCCTTCGATGATGGTGCATTCCCACGGCGGGCGGGTCAGGTCGATCGGCGTGCTCTGCAGGCGGCCGACCAGCTCGCCGAGTTCGCGTTCGCCGCCGGGCCAGGGCAGGGCGGCGTGGCGCACGTGGTACTCGAGGTCGATGTTGTCGTCCTCCACCCAGGTACGCACCGGGTTCAGGTTGAACGACTCCTTGAGGCGCTGGTTCCAGGGCGGGGTGAATTTGCGGTGCCCGCGAAACTCCAGCATCATCTTGCGCATGAAATCCTGGGGGGCGTCGTCGGGCAACTTGAACTGCAGCAGACCACCGACGTGGTTGGGGGTGGCGCGGGATTCGGTAACGATCCAGGCGGCGTCCAGGGGATTGAGGCGATTGGCGGTCATAAAACGGTGCAGGGCATGTGTGTTTTGAATAGTGAGATTAGAGCGCCTGCCAGCCTGCGCCCGACTGATGGTTTACACCTAGCCTGGGTGCGTTGCTGCTGGGGGCGCGTGCTAGAGTGCCCCCTGATTGCGCGCCACACCATGATCAGTCCTCCATCTCCCCCCGGTTTCAACTCCCGCCTGTGGCGGCGTTTTGTCACGATTGCCGGCCCCTACTGGCGCTCGGACGAGCGCTGGCGCGCCAGCGGCATGCTGGCCCTGCTGGTGCTGCTGCTGCTGGGGCAGACGGCGTTTAACGTGCTGTTCAACCACGAGACTGGCGAATTCACTTCGGCCCTGGCGGCCGGCGATGCAGACCGTTTCTGGGCGTCGATCTGGCGCTACACGGCCATTCTGGTGGCTGCGGTGCCTATCTATGCGCTGTACTACTACGTGCGCGATACGCTGGCGCTGCGCTGGCGCCGCTGGTTGACGGACAGTTTTCTGGCGCGCTATTTCAGCCAGCGCGCTTACTACCGGCTCAACACCGGCGGCATCGACAACCCGGACCAGCGGATTGCGGAGGACATCAACAGCTTCACGCAGCAGTCGCTGTATTTCTCAATGATTCTGCTGGGCTCGCTGATTGACCTGGTCGCATTTTCCAGCGTGCTGTGGACGATCTCGCAGGGGCTGGTGTACTTCCTGATTGGCTACGCTGCATTCAGCACCTTTTTTACCGGGTCGGTGTTTGGCAAGCAGCTGATTGCGCTGAATTTTCTGCAGTTGCAGCGGGAGGCGGATTTCCGTTTCAACCTGGTGCGGGTGCGCGAACATGCCGAGCCTATTGCCTTCCACGATGGCGAAGCGCGCGAAATGTCGGCGTTGCAGCGTGTGTTCGCGGCGCTGTACAGCAATTACCAGCGCGTTCTGCGCTGGCAGTTCAAGCTCAACCTGTTCCAGTATGCGCACCGGTTTCTGATCATCGTGCTGCCCACCGCGATCATTGCCAATGACGTGCTCTCGGGCGAGCTGGAAGTGGGCCGGGCCATCCAGGCGGCAGGCGCTTTTGCCGCCATCCTGAGCGCGCTGACGGTGATCGTGGACCACTTCGAAGGGCTGAGCCGCTTCTCGGCAGGCGTCGACCGGCTGTATGCCTTTGCCGAGTCGCTGGGTGTGCAGGCGGAACAGGCCATCACGTTACCGGAGGACGATGGCGGGCAGATCCGCACGGTGCACGGGTTCGAACTGGCCACACGCAAGCTCACGGTCCTCACCCCCAACCGCGAACACCTGTTGCTCAAGGACCTGACGCTGGAGGTGAATCCCGGTGAGGGGCTGCTGATCGTCGGCCCCAGCGGCACTGGCAAGAGTTCGCTGCTGCGGGTGATTGCCGGCCTGTGGGACACCGGCTCCGGCGAAGTACTGCGCCCGGCTGGCATGGACATGATCTTCCTGCCCCAGCAACCTTATCTGCCGCTGGGCGATCTGCGCTGCCAGCTTACCTACCCGCAGACCGAGCGCAACATCTCGGACGAGGAACTGCTGCAATGGCTGGAGCTGGTGAACCTGCCGACGTTGGCCCAACGCTTTGGCGGACTGAATGCGGTGCTCGACTGGCCCCGGGTGCTGTCGGTAGGGGAGCAGCAGCGTCTGGCCTTTGCCCGTGCCCTGCTGGACAAACCCCGCTACCTGTTGCTCGACGAAGCCACCAGCGCGCTGGATGCCACCAATGAAGGCCTGCTGTATGGCCAGCTGGCAGGCCTGTCCATCACGCCCATCAGTGTCAGCCACCACCGCCATGTGCTCGAAATGCCCGGCGACGGACGCTGGTCGCTGCACGATGCGCGGGACTACCGCTGGGTGGCTTAGCGCGGCCCGCGCGGTTGCTATGCCGGCACCGACTGGCGCCGGAACTCCGCGGGGGATTGTCCGGTCCAGCCTTTGAAGGCACGGATAAAGCTCTTCTCGTTCTGGAACCCTGCCGCCTCGGCCACCTGCTTGATGGGGCGGTCGGTGCGGTTCAACAGTTCGATGGCCCGTGCCTGTCGCACTTCGTCCTTGAGCCCCTGCAGCGTGGCGCCTTCCTCCTTGAGTTGGCGGTGCAGGGTGCGCGGAGAGACATGCAGCAGCGCGGCCAGGGCCTCGGCGCTATGGGTCTGCTGGGCGTGGGTTGCCAGGGTCTGGCGCACACGCTGCACCAGCAAACGGTCGCGGCGGTATTGCAGTACGGTCAGCGGCAGGGCGTGTTGCAGCATCTGCTGCAGCGCCTTTTCGTCGCGACGCAAGGGCAGGTTCAGGTAGCGGGCATCAAAGTGGATGGCGGCGTGGTCTGCACTAAACGTGGTCGGGCCGGAGAACAGGATGGCATACGCGCTCTGGTGCGCCGGTGCGTCAAAGGGGAACTGCGCGGCCTGCAATGGGATGCGCGAATCCACCAGCCAGCATGCCACCCCCAGGATGTTGCGCAGTACCGAGACCAGGCAGAACTCGCGCATAGGTTCTGGGAGGTTGTGCGGCAGGGGACTCTGCTCCGTGTCCCCCGCCCGCGCTGCGGGCTCCTCCTTTACCTGCGCAGAATCCCCTGCCGCACAGCCTCCCCGAGTTGCAGGGTGCTCCGTGATGCGGATTGTCGCCACATCGTCTTTCACGTCCAGTGCGAGTGAGATGTCGGGTGCAATCAACCCGTGGTGGCGGCACCAGCGTGACAGGGCCAGGTGCAAGGTTGGTGCGCTGATGGACGCACGCGCCAGCATGCCATAGCTGCCCCAGGGCAGGCGACGGCTGAACCAGCCCAGCGCTTCGTCATCGAGTTCGCGCATCGCGGCCTCGGACAGGCGCTCCATCTGCCATGCCGTGATGCGTCCGCGGGGGCGGGGGATGTCTTCTGGCGCAATCTGTGCCTGTTGTAGTGCCTGGGCCGGGTCTTTGCCATAGCGCGCGTAGGCCAGCAGAATCGCTTGGACGAAGGCCATGGGCGTTGCGGCGACGGGGGTGGAGGTGGCCATGGCGTCGGAGTGTGCCAGAAATTCAGGGTCTGGCACGATTTGCAACCTTGATGGCCTGCCCGGATGGCCTCTGCCCGTTCAAAATGCGGGGTACACCGAAAACATCTACCGGACACAGACCATGCCCATTCTGGAGACCAAACTCAACGCCCGATCTGCCGACTTCCAGGCCAACGCCACTGCCATGCGTGCGCTGGTGGCAGACCTGAATGCACAAATCGACAAGGCGGCACTGGGTGGTGGCGAGGCGGCGCGCGCCAAGCACACCGCCCGCGGCAAGCTGTTGCCCCGTGACCGCGTGGGCATGCTGCTGGACCCCGGCACCCCGTTCCTCGAACTCTCGCCGCTGGCCGCCCTGGCCATGTACCCGGACCGTGACGGCAGCGACAGTGCACCGTGCGCGGGCGTGATTGCCGGTATCGGCCGCGTCAGTGGGGTGGATTGCATGATCGTCTGCAATGACGCCACCGTGAAGGGCGGTACCTACTACCCGCTCACCGTCAAGAAGCACCTGCGCGCGCAGGAAGTGGCGGCGCAGAACAACCTGCCCTGTATTTACCTGGTGGACTCGGGCGGCGCCAACCTGCCGAACCAGGACGAGGTCTTCCCCGACCGCGACCACTTTGGCCGTATCTTCTTCAACCAGGCCAATATGAGCGCGCAGGGCATTGCCCAGATCGCTGTGGTCATGGGTTCTTGCACCGCCGGTGGCGCCTATGTGCCGGCCATGAGCGACGAAACTATCATCGTCAAGAACCAGGGCACCATCTTCCTGGGCGGTCCTCCGCTGGTGAAAGCGGCCACGGGCGAAGTGGTGACGGCCGAAGACCTGGGGGGGGGCGATGTGCATACGCGCCTCTCCGGCGTGGCCGACCATCTGGCGCAAAACGATTTGCATGCCCTGTCGCTGGCGCGCGAGGCGATTTCGCATTTGAACAAAAACAAGGTGCTGTCCCCCATCACCCAAGCGCCGGTTGCTCCTAAATTTGCAGCAGAAGAGTTGTATGGCGTGATTCCCACCGACACCCGCAAGCCGTTTGATGTGCGCGAAATCATTGCCCGCATCGTCGATGCGTCCGAGTTCCATGAGTTCAAGCCACGCTATGGCAACACGCTGGTGTGCGGCTTTGCCCACATCGAAGGCATGCCGGTGGGCATCATTGCCAACAACGGCATTCTGTTCAGTGAGTCGGCGCTCAAGGGCGCGCACTTCATCGAACTGTGCTGCCAGCGCAAGATTCCGCTGGTGTTCCTGCAGAACATCACCGGCTTCATGGTCGGGCGCAAATACGAGAACGAAGGCATTGCCCGCAATGGCGCCAAGATGGTGACCGCCGTGGCCACCGCCCAGGTGCCCAAGTTCACCATCATCATCGGCGGCAGCTTTGGCGCCGGCAACTACGGCATGTGTGGCCGCGCCTACAGCCCGCGCTTCCTGTGGATGTGGCCCAACGCCCGCATCTCGGTGATGGGCGGCGAGCAGGCGGCCAGTGTGCTGGCCACTGTCAAGCGCGACGGCATTGAGGCCAAGGGCGGCGCCTGGAGCAAGGACGAGGAAGAGTCGTTCAAGGCGCCGATCCGCCAGCAGTACGAAGTGCAGGGCCACCCCTACTACGCCACCGCGCGCCTGTGGGACGACGGCATCATTGACCCCGCCGACACCCGCCGCGTACTGGCGCTGGGACTGAGTGCGTCGCTGAATGCTCCCATTCCCGATACCAAGTTCGGCGTGTTCCGGATGTAAGGGCACGCAGGACTGCAGCCATGCAAAGCCTCGATACGGCCCAACTCATCGCCCTGGCAGGTGCCCTGGGCTGGGCCAGTGGCGTGCGCCTGTACTTGGTGGTGTTGCTCACCGGGTTTGCTGGCTTCATGGGCTGGGTCGAGCTGCCCCTGGGGCTGCGCCTGCTGGCCCACCCGGTGGTGCTGGGCGCCAGCGGGTTCATGGTGCTCGTCGAGTTTTTTGCCGACAAGGTTCCTGGCCTGGACTCACTCTGGGACATGGTGCACACGGTGATCCGCATTCCCGCCGGCGCAGCACTGGCGGCCGGTGTGTTTGGTGCCGACAGTGCGGCCATGGGGCTGGTGGCTGCCGTGTTGGGCGGCTCGCTGGCTGCAACCAGCCATGCCGCCAAAACCACCACCCGCGCGGCCATCAATACCTCGCCGGAGCCTTTTACCAACATCGGTGCATCGCTGGCCGAGGATGGTCTGGTGCCCCTGGCGCTGTGGCTGTCGGTCACCCACCCGATGGCCTTTGCGGTTCTGCTGGTCGTTCTGCTGGTGCTGGGTGTCTGGCTGATCCGTAACTGCTGGCGCTACCTGCGTTCACTCTTTTCGCGTTTAACCCGCATTTTCAGCGGCATGCCCGACCCCGGTGCCTTGCCCGCATTCCGCTTTTCCAAGAATTCCCCCGGAGAACCTCCCCATGTTTAACAAGATCCTTATCGCCAACCGTGGCGAAATCGCCTGCCGCGTGGCTGCGACGGCCGCGCGCCTGGCCATCAAGACGGTGGCCGTGTATTCCGATGCCGATGCCACGTCCAAGCACGTTGCCGCCTGCGACGAGGCCGTGTACATCGGTGGCAGCTCCCCCAAGGACAGTTACCTGCGTTGGGAAAAAATCATCGCGGCCGCGCTGGAAACAGGTGCACAGGCCATCCACCCCGGCTACGGATTCCTGAGCGAAAACGAAGAATTTGCCCAGGCGTGCGCCAACGCCGGCCTCGTATTCATTGGCCCGCCACCGTCGGCCATCAAGGACATGGGCTTGAAAGCCGAATCCAAACAACTGATGGAAAAAGCTGGCGTGCCGCTGGTGCCCGGCTACCACGGTGCCAACCAGGATCCGGCATTGTTGCAGGCTGAGGCCGACCGTATTGGCTACCCCGTGCTGATCAAGGCCAGCGCCGGCGGCGGTGGCAAGGGCATGCGTGCGGTGGACAAGTCCGAGGACTTTGCCGCCGCGCTGGCCTCGTGCAAGCGCGAAGCCATCAATAGCTTTGGCGACGACGCGGTGCTGATCGAAAAATACGTGCAGCGCCCACGCCATATCGAGATCCAGGTGTTTGGCGACACGCAGGGCAACTATGTGTACCTGTTCGAGCGCGACTGCTCGGTGCAGCGCCGCCACCAGAAAGTGCTGGAAGAAGCGCCTGCCCCCGGCATGACGCCCGAGATGCGCGCCCAGATGGGACTGGCCGCGGTGGCTGCCGCCCGCGCGGTCAACTACGTGGGTGCTGGCACGGTGGAATTCATCGTCGAGCAGCGCCCCGATGGCTCCATGAACTTCTTTTTCATGGAGATGAACACGCGCTTGCAGGTGGAGCATCCGGTCACCGAAGCCATCACTGGGCAGGACCTGGTGGAGTGGCAATTGCGTGTGGCGTCGGGTGAGCCCCTGCCGCTGATGCAAGACCAGCTCAAGATCCACGGCCACGCGATTGAGGCCCGCATCTGTGCCGAGAACCCCGACAACAACTTCCTGCCGGCCACCGGCACACTGCACGTGTATGGCCTACCCGCCTGCACCACGTTCGAGCGTGCCGACAACGGCGTGCGCGTGGATGCCGGTGTGCGCGAGGGCGACACCATCAGCCCGTATTACGACTCCATGGTGGCCAAGCTGATCGTGCACGGCGCGACACGTGCGGAAGCACTGGCCCGACTGGACGCTGCCCTGGCGCAGACCCATATCGTCGGACTGGCCACCAACGTGCAGTTCCTGCGCCACGTCACCACCAGTGCGTCGTTCGCACAGGCCAATCTGGATACCGCCCTGATTCCGCGCGAGGCCGCGGTGCTGTTCAAGCAGGAAAAAGTCGGGCTGGGCCTGGCCGCTGCTGCGCTGGTGTCGCACACCCTGCTGGGCGAGCAGGCCATCGCCGCACGGCGCGACACCAGTGGCTGGATCGACCCCTGGGCGCAGCGCGACAACTGGCGCTCCCACGGCCCCAGCGTGCGCAGCTTTGCCATGGAGTTTCAGGGGCAGCCGCAGACAGTGCAACTCACCGCGGTGCACGATGGCGACGTGCTGCTGCAGGTGTCCGGTGAAGAGGCCGTGCTGCGCTACAGCGCGCAGGCCACCGGCGCCATCGATGTGGGCTGGGGCGCGCAGCGCGCCAGCTGCCATGTGTACAAAAAAGGGGATGTGGCCCACGTATTTGCTGCGCAAGGCGCTACACAAATCATAGCAATTGATGCGCTGGCACATGCGGGGGATGGCCAGCTCGAAGGCGGCCGTCTGACCGCGCCCATGCCAGGCAAGGTGGTGTCGTTTGCGGTCAAGGCGGGTGATGCGGTCAAAAAGGGCCAGGCGCTGGCGGTGATGGAAGCCATGAAGATGGAGCACACCATTGCAGCGCCCGCCGATGGCACCGTGGCCGAACTGCTGTTTGCTCCCGGTGACCAGGTGACCGAAGGTTCGGAGCTGCTGCGTATGGAAGTGGCCAAAGCCTGACATACAGACAGATAGAGCGGCCTGTGCGCATTACGTTCTGTTGCACCGATACGGCTCCGGAGCCCTGGCTGGCCGGGCTGCGCGCCGCATTGCCGGAGGCAAACATTTCCCTGTGGGAGCCCGGTGCGCCGCAGGCAGACTACGCCGTGGTGTGGGCGCCGCCCCAGCAGTTCTTTGACGAACAAACCCAGCTGCGTGCCCTGTTCAATATCGGTGCCGGGGTGGACGCCTTGCTGAAAATGCGCCTGCCTGCTGGTGCACAGGTCATCCGCCTGGACGACGCCGGCATGTCCGTGCAGATGGCCGAGTATGTGTGCCATGCGGTGATCCGCCACTTTCGCGAGTTTGCCGGGTATGAAGCCGATATGGCGAACGGCAAGTGGTCGTTTCGCAAGCCGCACAGCCGGCTGGACTATCCCGTCGGTGTGCTGGGGCTGGGGGTGCTCGGTGAGCGCGTGGCCCGGGCGGTGGCGCAGTTTGATTTTCCGGTCAATGGCTGGAGCCGTACGCCCAAGGATGTACCCGGCGTGCAATGCTTTGCCGGGCCGGCGCAGCTGGACGCTTTTCTACAGGCCAGCCGCATGCTGGTGTGCCTGCTGCCGCTGACCACAGAGACGCGGGACATCCTGAACCGCGACAGTCTCTCTCGCCTGCAACCTGGTGGCTATGTGATCAATGTGGCACGGGGTGCGCACCTGGTGGATGAGGATTTGCTGGCGCTGCTGGACAGTGGCCATCTGGCGGGTGCCACACTCGATGTGTTTCGCGTGGAGCCGCTGCCCCGAAGCCATCCGTTCTGGAACCACCCCAAGATTTCTCTCACCCCGCACACCTCGGCGCGCACGTTGCGCACCGAGAGCATTGCGCAGATTGCCTTCAAGATCGGCGCCCTGCAACGGGGTGAGTCCGTTTTGGGCTGCGTGGATGCGGCGCGTGGCTATTAGGCGCGGGTGACCCGGTGGTGTGCGTGACTTCAGTTGCTGCAGCGGTCCAGCGTGAGGTGGGGCTCACCCCCTTCGCCGTTGTCCGGCGCTTCGTACTGGATAACTTTGGCCACTACGGGGCCACCCTTGAAGCCGGGGGCGCTGGCAGCGCAGGCGAAGTACACACCGTCGTCCGGCGACACGACCCAAAGCGAGTTTTTACCCGCCACCAAGGTGGCGCCGACGGTTTTCCCCACCAGTTTGGGACGAACCTGCGCCGGGTTGCCCTGGGTTTCCGTCAGCAGGTCCATCACCTGGGGGTAGCCCAGCTCGGCTGCCGGGCCTGTCCATGCCATGCATGGCAGCAGCGTACCGGCGACAATACCGCTAACCGGAATAATTTGACTCAGTTTCATGGCACTTCACTGCGTAAAACTTGAGATTGCCCTATTTCCCTCTAGAGAGCGAAACCTGAAATTCGCAAGCCCTGTATGAACTACCCCACACGCGTCAAACTGGTCGATGTTGGTCCCCGCGACGGCCTGCAGAATGAAAAGACCCAGGTGCCCGCGGCCGTCAAGGTGGAGCTGGTGCACCGGTTGCAGGATGCTGGCCTGAAGGAGATTGAGGTCACCAGCTTCGTGTCGCCCAAATGGGTGCCACAGATGGCGGACAACGCGGAAGTCATGGCCGCCATCGAGCGCCGCGCAGATGTGCGCTATTCGGTGCTGACGCCCAACCTGCAGGGCTTCGAGGCTGCACTCCAAACCCGCCCGGATGAGGTAGTGGTGTTTGGCGCGGCCAGTGAGGCCTTCAGCCAGAAAAACATCAACTGCAGCATTGCCGAGAGTATCGAGCGTTTCCGCCCAGTGGTGCAGGCGGCGCTGGAGGCTGGCATCGCCGTGCGCGGCGCCATGAGCTGCACCGTGGGCTGCCCCTACGAGGGCGAGGTGGCGCCCGAGCGTGTGGCCTACCTGGCTGGCCTGCTCAAGGGCATCGGCGTGCAGCGGGTGGACGTGGCCGACACCATCGGCGTGGGCACGCCCCGCAAGGTGCAGCGCGCCATCGACGCGGCGCTCCAGCATTACGACATCGATTCGGTCTCTGGTCACTTCCACGACACCTACGGTCAGGCGCTGTCCAACACCCTGGCGGCGATGGAGCTGGGGGTGTGGAACTTCCAGTCCTCCGTGGCCGGCCTGGGCGGCTGCCCCTATGCCAAGGGCGCTACCGGCAACGTCTCCACGGAAGACGTGGTGTACCTGCTCCATGGGCTGGGCATTGACGCCGGCATTGACCTGGACAAGCTGGTGGACGCCGGCAAGTTCATCAGCGACTTCCTGGGCCGCAAGCCCAACTCGCGGGTGGCCACCGCCTTGCTTAACAAGCGGCAGCAGACATGAGCGCCGCCGGGCAGCCCCAAGGCGCGAGGGCCCCCTTGGGGGGTAGCGACCCACACGTTGTGGGGGAGCGTGGGGGCGATAGTCTGCCCGAGGGCGTGCAACGCGTGGCGGCCGCCCTGGCGGACAAGAATCACCCACATGCGCCCGTCATGCTGGCCGATGCCGCCCGCACGGCCCAGCAGGCGGCCGATGCACTGGGGATTGAAGTGGGCCAGATTGCCAAGAGCATCATCTTCCGGCGCAAGGCCGACGGTATGGCGGTGCTGGTCATCACCTCGGGCGACCGGCGGGTGGACGAGAAAAAAGTAGAAGCCCTGGTCGGCAAGATTGGCCGTGCCGATGCCGAGTTCGTCAAGGCCAAAACCGGATTCAGCATTGGCGGTGTGTCGCCGGTCGCCCATGCAGAACCACCGCTGACGCTGGTGGATCGCGAGCTGTTTCGCTTTGCCGAAATCTGGGCCGCTGCCGGGCACCCGCATGGGGTGTTCAAGCTGCGGCCGCAGGATCTGGAGTCGCTGGCTGGTGCGCCGGTGGCCGATGTGACCCAGGCGCCCACGCTGTAAGGATTGTATGAATGCTATGAAAATGCTAGCTGACCGCGCAATAACGGCGGGGGCTATGCACGAAAATATTCCTTCTCCTTGCGTATCCGTGTGTCGCATGGATGCAAAGCGGGAATTTTGCGAGGGCTGCCTGCGCAGCATCGAAGAAATCCGGGCCTGGAGTACCAGCACCGATGTGCAGAAGAAGATCATCTGGTCGCACATCACGCAACGCCTGCAGGCACGGCACGCCAGCACGCCATGAAGCACATCACCTTTTACCTCGACTTCATTTCTCCCTTTGCCTACCTGGCGTTTGAGGAGTTGCCCAAGGCGTTGATGGGGCTGAGCTATTCGGTCACTTACAAACCGGTGCTGTTTGCCGCCCTGCTCAAACACCATGGGCAACTGGGCCCCGCTGAAATTCCGGCCAAGCGCGACTGGACCTACCGCCATGTGCAATGGCTGGCCCACAGCAAGAGTGTGCCGCTGGACATGCCGGCGGCCCATCCCTTCAATCCGCTGGGGCTGTTGCGCCTGGCGGTCGCCACGGACCCGAACGGGCAACCCAACCGCTATGTGTGCGAAACCCTGCTGCGCCATGTGTGGGCGGGTGGTGGCGATGCTGCCGACGCGGGCCGTCTGAAAGCCATCACCCGCGAGCTGGCACCTGGACGTGACCCCGCGGACGCATCGGTCAAATCGCAACTGCGGGCCCATGTGGAGGAAGCCATTGCCCAAGGCGTATTTGGCGTCCCCGCATTCGAGGTGGACGGCAAGGTGTTCTGGGGGCTGGATGGCTTGCCCATGCTGCGGGCTTATATCGAGGCAGACGCCTGGTTTGAGGGGCCCGCCTGGGACGCAGTGAAGGCCGTGCCGGTGGGCCAGTCCCGTCAGTAAAGTCGCAGGGTGGAGGTGGAAAATCCCACCATGCCCAGTGCCTTCAATTTTTCTGCTTCACCGTTTGACTGCCTGACGACCGATGAGCAGCGCCTGGTGCGCGACAGTATTGATGTGGTGTATTTCCCGGAAGGCGAGACCATTCTTGACATGGGTGTCGCGCCCACCCATCTGTTTGTGATCATCAAGGGCTTTGTCACCCAGTTCGAGGGCAACGAGGTCGTTACCACCTACGGGCCGGACGATGCCTTCGATGGCCGGGGGCTGGTGGCTGGCAAGGTCAGCAGCCGCTTTATGGCGGCCCAGGAGGTGGTGGCCTACCAGTTGGCCAAGCAGGCGGTCAGTGACCTGATTGCTGCCAATGCCACGTTTGGTGCCTTGTTGTTTTCTGATCTGAGCAATAAGCTCAGTGCGCTGTCTGCACGCCAGAACCAGCATGAACTGCAGTCGCTCACCATGTCCCGCGTGGACGAGGCTTTTCTGCGTCCGGTGCACTATGTGGAGGTCAGTACCGATATTCTGACGGTCGTCCGTATTTTTCAGCAGCACCGCACCTCCAGCGTGCTGGTTCGCGATGATGCAAGTTCGCCACCGCGGCTGGGTATTTTTACCGCCACAGCGTTGCAGCGTGCCATTCTGGATGGCCGTCCGCTGAACCAGCTGGCGGTGGGTGGGCTGTCGAACTTTTCGCTGATCGAGGTGCAGGCATCGGACCAGTTGGGTGACGCCATGGCGGTGATGCTCAAGCACCGCGTGCACCGCGTGGTGGTGGTGGATGGCAGCAAAATTGTGGGCATTCTGGAGGCACTTGACCTGTTCAGCTTTCTGTCCAACCAGTCGCACCTGATTACCGAAAAGATCGAAGAGGCCAAAGACCTGGATGGGCTGAGTCTTGCTGCGGCGCAGATCACTCGCATGATTGTGCTGTTGCACCGCAGCGGTTCGCGCGTCAATCTGATTGCCAAGCTGGTGCAACAGCTCAATGCCCGCCTGTTCGAGCGTGCCTGGCAATTGATTGCACCACCGGAGCTGGTGGCTAACAGCTGCCTGTTTGTGATGGGCAGCGAAGGGCGCGGAGAACAGTTGCTCAAGACCGACCAGGACAACGGACTCATCTTGCGCGATGGCTATGACGCACCCGCGAACCTGCAGGTCTTGTGCCAGCAATTCTCGGCAGCGCTCGCCAGTTTTGGCTACCCACCTTGCCCCGGAAACATCATGGTGAGCAACCCGATGTGGTGCCAGCATGCGACCACGTTCGGCCAGATGGCGCGCCAGTGGCTGGTCTTGCCCGACAGCGACAGCCTGATGAACCTGGCCATCTTCATGGATGCGCACACGGTCTGTGGCGATGCACACCTGTTGCAGGGCGTGCAGGCCAGTCTGGCGCAATTTGTCACCGACAACGAGGCGGTGCTGGCACGCTTTGCGGCAGCCATTGATGCCTTTGGCAACACTGTAGGCTGGTGGAACCGACTGCTGGGGCTGGGCGATACTGACCAGCGGATGAATCTGAAGAAAGAGGGCATCTTCCCGCTGGTGCACGGTGTGCGCAGTCTGGCGCTGGCCCACCATGTGACCGAGACCAGCACGGCCGAGCGCATCGCCGCGCTGGTGGCCATGGGCAAACTGCCCGCCGAGATGGGGCCCGACCTGCTGGACAGCCTGCATTTTTTCATGGGCCTCAAACTCAAGGCGGGACTGGCCGAGCTCGACATGGAGCAACCAGTGACGGGCGCGATTGATATAGCCAAATTGAGCAGTCTGGACCGCGACCTGCTCAAGGACACACTGGGGGTGGTCAAGCGCTTCAAGGCCTTGCTGCACCAGCGATTTCATCTGGATGCGATCGGATGAAGCGCCTGCTGCCGCAGCGGTGGTGGGGTGTGCTCAAGAGGGAGTGGCTGCTGTACCACCTGGGCGACCCAAGCTACCGGTTCATGTTCGATGCGCCGCCCGAGAATGAATGGGTGTCGCTGGATTGCGAGACTACCGGGCTGAACACCCGCACCGACGAAATCATTTCCATAGGTGCGGTGCGGATTGTGGGTAACCGCATCATGACCAGTGAACGGCTCGAACTGCTGGTACGTCCCGAGCGCGGCGTGTCGGCCGAGAGCGTGAAGATTCACCGGCTACGCGAACGCGATGTGGCCCAGGGCCTGCCGGTGGAGGAGGCCATGAAGCGCCTCATGCATTTCATTGGCAGCCGCCCTTTGGTGGGCTACTACCTGGAGTTTGACCTGGCCATGTTGCACCGGGCCATTTGGCCCATGCTGGGGCAGGGGTTGCCGCAGCCGAAAATCGAAGTCTCCGCGCTGTACTACGACTACAAGTTCAAACAGCTGCCCGCCTACCAGCAGCAAGGCAATGTCGATATTGACCTGCGCTTTGCCACCCTGATGAAAGACCTGAATCTGCCCACGCGCGATGCCCATGACGCGGTGAACGATGCGGTCATGGCGGCGTTGGCATTCATCAAGCTGAGAACGTTACGCGGGCAATAAAAAACCGGGCGCGAGGCCCGGTTGGATGGCAAAGCATGCGGGCCAGGTGCCCGCAGCGTTGTGGGCTTAGTGGCCCGATGCGCCAGAGGCACCCAGACCGGTTTCCGAACGCACTTGCTGCGCAGGAAATGCAGCGCGCTCTTTGGCCGCGTTGGGGCTACGGTCCAGCACCGAGAACAACCACACGCCGATAAAGCCGATCGCCATGGAGAACAGCGCGGGTGAGGAGTAGGGGAACAGTGCCGAACCCTTGGGGTTACCCAGCGTGGCTTCCCATACAGAAGGAGACACAACGGTCAGGCCTACGGAAGAAATCAGCCCCAGGAAGCCGCCAATGACGGCGCCCTTGGTGGTGCAATCTTTCCACAGCACGGACATGAACAGCACGGGGAAGTTGGCCGACGCAGCAATCGCGAAGGCCAAAGACACCATGAAGGCGATGTTCTGCTTCTCGAACAAGATGCCCAAGGTCACAGCCACCACGCCGAGGGCCAGGGTCGTTGCACGGGATACTTTCAACTCAGAAGCGCTATCAGCCTTGCCCTTTTTAATCACGGTGGCGTAGATGTCGTGGGACACGGCAGACGCACCAGAGAGCGTCAGACCCGCCACCACCGCCAGAATGGTCGCAAATGCCACGGCAGAGATGAAGCCGTAGAACACATTGCCGCCCACCGCCTTGGCCACCAGAACGGCTGCCATGTTGGAAGAGCCGCCGCCACCCTTGATCACGCCCTTGATCACATCCGAGAACTCGGGGTTGGTCAACACCAGGGTGATGGCGCCAAAACCGATGATGAAGATCAGAATGTAGAAGTAGCCAATCCAGGTGGTGGCCCACAGCACGGATTTGCGTGCCTGCTTGGCATCGGGCACGGTGAAGAAGCGCATCAGGATGTGGGGCAGGCCGGCCGTGCCGAACATCAGGGCCATACCGAACGAAATGGCCGATATGGGGTCCTTGATAAAGCCACCGGGACCCATCAGGGCCTGACCGATGACTGCTGCTTCTTCAGCGGTTTTTCCACCGTTGACGGCGAGTTGCGCCTTGACGGCTACACCCTTGGCAAACAGGGCTTCAAAGCTGAATCCAAACTCGGCCATCACCATGAAGGCCATGAAAGACACGCCGGCCAGCAACAGGCAGGCCTTGATGATCTGCACCCAGGTGGTGGCGGTCATGCCGCCGAATAGTACGTAAATCATCATGAGCGCACCCACGATCACCACGGCCATCCAGTACTCCAGGCCAAACAGCAGCTTGATCAGCGAGCCGGCGCCCACCATCTGGGCGATCAGGTAGAACGCCACTACCACCAGCGTGCCGGAGGCTGCAAAGATGCGGATAGGTTTTTGCTGGAAGCGGTATCCGGCCACGTCGGCAAAGGTGAACTTGCCCAGGTTGCGCAGGCGCTCAGCCATCAGGAAGGTGATGACAGGCCAGCCGACCAGAAAGCCGATGGAGTAGATCAGGCCGTCGTAACCCGAAGCCATCACGGCCGCAGATATACCCAGGAAGGACGCCGCCGACATGTAGTCACCCGCAATGGCCAGGCCATTCTGGAAGCCTGTAATGCCGCCACCGCCGGTGTAAAAGTCTGCCGCGGACTTGGTTTTTGCCGCGGCCCATTTGGTAATGAACAGGGTGCCCACCACAAAAGCGGTAAACATGCCGATGGCAACCCAGTTGGTGGGTTGCTTTTCGACTTGGCCCAGATCAGCGCCGGCAGCCATCGCCACGCCACAGACCAGCAACATCAGTGCTGCGAGTAGGGAAGATTTATTCATCATTTGGACACGTCTTTCAGGATGGCTACAGTCAGCTCGTCAAACTCTCCATTGGCGCGACGCACATAAATCGCGGTGATTACCACCGTGAAAATAATGACGCCCAGGCCAATAGGCACGCCCAGAGACATGACGCCATCGCCGATGCGCTGCGCCAGGAAGGGTTTGTCAAAAGCAATCAGGGCGATGTAGCCGTAATACACGACCATCATCAGGATGGTGAGCAGCCAGCCAAAGCTGTTGCGTTTGCGTTTGAGTTCCAGGTACTTGGGATGACTCTGGATCTTGTCCACGATGGGATCAGACATATTTCGACTCCTTGGATCAGGGTTGGATTCACAACGCACCAAGTGGGTCGCTGCAGGGGTCGGATGATGGTCTGAGGGTCTGACAAAGCCCTTACGAAAGGGTCGGAAATATTGGTGCTTTCCCTAGCCTCAGTGGGTTGCGTCACCCCTACTCCTGGGAGGGAATATGCCCAATTTCCCACATGGAGAAATCAAATGCAAGGGTTAACGCTTGTTTTGTAAGGTGCGATTCAGTTCAAGCCCGGGCATGGCTACTTTGCCGTCAGAAAGCGGTCAGAAGTCGTCTCCATAGTCCGCCCACCTGACCGTGTTGGTCGGTCATGTTTTATTCATCAGGAGACACATCTATGGCAACAGCAGCAGCTGCACGGCCGATGACGGCAGAAGAGAAGAAAGTTATCTTCGCTTCCTCGCTCGGCACGGTTTTTGAGTGGTACGACTTTTACCTGTACGGTTCTTTGGCAGCCATCATTGCCAAGCAGTTCTTCAGCGGCCTCGATGAAGGTTCAGCCTTCATCTTCGCGTTGCTGGCGTTCGCTGCCGGTTTCATCGTGCGCCCCTTTGGCGCGCTGGTGTTCGGCCGTCTGGGCGACATGATCGGTCGCAAGTACACCTTCCTGGTGACCATCCTGATCATGGGTCTGTCGACCTTCATCGTGGGTATTTTGCCCAACTACGCCTCTATCGGTGTGGCTGCTCCCGTGATCCTGATCATCCTGCGCATGCTGCAAGGCCTGGCGCTGGGTGGTGAGTACGGTGGTGCTGCAACTTACGTGGCCGAGCACTCGCCCCAGGGCAAGCGCGGCGCCTACACCTCCTGGATCCAGACGACAGCCACTTTGGGCCTGTTCCTGTCCCTGATGGTGATTCTGGGTACACGTACCGTGATTGGCGAAGCAGCTTTTGCTGACTGGGGCTGGCGCGTTCCGTTCATCGTGTCCATTCTGTTGTTGGCCGTGTCGGTCTACATCCGTTTGAGCATGAATGAGTCCCCTGCTTTCACCAAGATGAAGGCTGAAGGCAAGACCTCCAAGGCACCCCTGTCCGAATCTTTCGGTCAGTGGAAGAACCTGAAGATCGTGATTCTGGCCCTGATCGGTTTGACCGCCGGCCAGGCTGTGGTCTGGTACTCGGGTCAGTTCTACGCCCTGTTCTTCCTGACGCAAGCCCTGAAGGTGGACGGCGCGACTGCCAATATCATGGTGGCCATCTCCCTGATCATCGGCACGCCGTTTTTCATCTTCTTCGGTTCGTTGTCTGACAAGATCGGCCGCAAGCCCATCATCATGGCAGGCTGCCTGCTGGCTGTGGTGACCTACTTCCCGGTTTTCACTGCTTTGACCAAAGCTGCCAACCCCGATCTGGCTGCTGCGCAAGCTGCTTCCAAAGTGATCGTGACCGCTGACCCCAAGGAATGCTCGTTCCAGTTCAACCCCACAGGTACTGTCAAGTTCACCAGCTCGTGCGATATCGCCAAGCAGGCACTGGCTGGCCGCTCTGTGAGTTATGACAATGCGATTGCTCCCGCCGGCACACCCGCTACCGTGACTGTGGGTACCACCGTGATCACTGGCTACACCGTCAAGGGCGTTTCCAAGGAAGAAGCTGCTGCCAAGAAGGCCGAGTTCGACAAGGGCCTGGGCGATGCACTGAAGGCTGCGAACTACCCCGCCAAGGCTGACATGGCCAAGTTCGACAAGGTAACTGTGGTCCTGATCCTCACCTACCTGGTGATTCTGGTGACCATGGTGTACGGTCCTATTGCCGCCATGCTGGTGGAAATGTTCCCGACCCGTATCCGTTACACCTCCATGAGCCTGCCTTACCACATTGGTAACGGCTGGTTCGGCGGTCTGCTGCCCACGACTGCATTTGCTATCGTTGCGCAAACCGGTAACATGTACAACGGTCTGTGGTACCCGATCATCGTTGCCGGTATGACTTTTGTCGTCGGCATGCTGTTCGTCAAGGAAACCAAGGACGTGGATATCTACGCGAACGATTGAGTGTGAGTTGAGTTAACGGCCCTGGTCCCTTGTGGACCGGGGTGTTTTGACGGGCTCTCTTGGAGAGCCCTTTTTAATTGAAAGAAATGGTATGTGGAAAATTGCAGTGGGATTTGCGGTGTTTGCCGGTTTGGCCTTGTTCATCTTGAGCAAAGGTGGTGATATTGATATGAGCGGCGAGAAGCACGGCGCAGAAGCTACACACGTTGAGCCTGCCAAGGCAGCCTCCGCTCCGGATATGGCAGCCAGTGCTGTGCCTGCCGCGACAGCCAGTGCACCCAAGTAAAAGAAAGTTTGCTGGCGCTGGTGGTTTAAACCCTAGAATATTCGTATGCGCTTTATAAAGACAGAGACAGGCCAGCAGGCATTCAAAGCGCGTTCGCCTCTATTTTCGGCTCGACAACGCTCGATGTTCATCATGTTCGACGGGCAGAAGACCGTCGAACAGATCGTTGTAGCCACTGCCGGCCTGGGAGTGACCCAGACGGATGTGGATGCCATGGTCGAGCACGGCTTCCTTGCCCCGGCAGCGGGCGAGGTGGCTGCCACCGTTCCAACACCCCTGACGGCGTCGGGTGAACCCGTGAGCCAACGTTCAGAGCAGGACCGGTACAAGGACGCCAAACCGCTGGCCACGCAATTGACGGCCGGTCTGGGTTTGCGTGGATTCCGGCTGAACATGGCGGTGGAGTCTGCCGTCGGATTTGCCGACCTGCTCAAGCTGTTTCCCAAGATCCAAGAAGCAGTGGGCGCCAAGGCTGCACAGGAATTGGAACGCGCCCTCAAAGGCTAATGCATAGTACCTAGAATGTCCTTCCTCCTACGGAAAGAGCATTCACTATGTCACAGGGCACCATCCGCATACGCGGAGCGCGGCAGCACAACCTCAAGAACCTTGACCTCGACATTCGCACGGGCGAACTGACGGTGGTGACCGGGCCCAGTGGTTCGGGCAAGTCCAGTCTGGTGTTTGACACGCTGTACGCCGAGGGGCAGCGCCGCTACGTAGAGACCTTCTCGGCTTATGCCCGCCAGTTCCTGGACCGCATGGACAAGCCCGCTGTGGACAAGGTGGAAGGCGTGCCGCCTGCCATTGCCATCGATCAGACCAATCCGGTGCGTTCCAGCCGCTCCACCGTGGGCACGATGACGGAGCTCAACGACCACCTGAAGCTGCTGTTCTCCCGTGCTGGCAATCTGTTCGACAAGGACACCGCGCTGCCAGTGCAGCACGACACCCCAGAGACGATTTACGCCGAGTTGGTACGCCGCGCTGCGGAGGCTTCTGGGCCGCGGCTGGTCCTGACCTTTCCTGTGGAGCTGCCCGCCAGCACCACGCAAGAGGAAGTCACGCAGTGGCTCAGCGCCAGTGGCTTTACGCGTGTGCAGGCGCAGCGCGAAGTGGCCACGGTCAGCGGGGTGCGCAAAGTGCTTGACGTGGTGGCCGACCGGTTTCGCATCGATGGCGTGGAAAAGGCCCGTGTGTTGGAGGCCATTGAAGTCGCTTTGAAGCGTGGCAGTGGGCGGTTGAATGTTTATGTATTAAATGAGGCTCCAGCCCCCGTAGATATTGCGCAACCAGCTCCTGAAATCATAGCAAATCAGGCGCCGACCTTGTGGCGCTTCTCCACCGGCTTGCACTGCCCGCAAAGCGATGTGCGCTACACCGATCCCATTGCGTCCATGTTCTCGTTCAACTCCGCTGTGGGCGCGTGCGAGGCCTGCCGCGGCTTTGGCCGCGTTGTGGGCGTGGACTATGGTCTGGTCATCCCCAACGACAAGCTGACCCTGCGCGCAGGCGCGGTCAAACCCATGCAGACACCCGCCTGGCAGGAATGCCAGGACGACTTGATGCGCCACGCCGAGGCGGCAGGCATTCCCCGCGATACGCCCTGGTACAAGCTGACCGAGGAGCAGAAGCACTGGGTCATCAAGGGCTCGCCCAACTGGAATGGCAAGTGGAACCAGCACTGGTTTGGCGTGGACCGGTTCTTTGCGTACCTGGAGACCAAAGCCTACAAGATGCACATCCGCGTGCTCTTGTCCAAGTACCGCAGCTACACCACCTGCCCGACCTGCAATGGCTCGCGGCTCAAGACCGAGAGCCTGTTGTGGCGCATTGGCACCAATGCGCAGGCGGATGCGGTGTTGCCGCCCGCCAAACGCTTCATGCCCGAGGGGGTGAAGTGGTCGCGCGAGCAACTGGAGGCGCTGCCGGGCCTGTGTCTGCACGACATGATGCTGATGTCGCTGGACAAGTTGCGTCGCTTCTTCGATTCGTTGCAGGCTGGCATTGAGGCATCGGGGGGCTCCTCATACGGCGAGCCAAAATCGTCACCCCCCGATACCCCAATGACAGCGTCGCACTCGGAAGCCGAGCACAAGACACTTAAGCTCTTGTTTGAAGAAGTCTGCACACGGCTCAAATACTTGTGCGATGTCGGCATTGGCTACCTCACGCTGGACCGCCAGAGCCGCACACTGTCGGGCGGCGAAGTGCAGCGTATCAATCTGACGACTGCGCTGGGCACCTCGCTGGTCAACACGCTGTTTGTGCTGGACGAACCCAGCATCGGCCTGCATCCGCGTGACATGAACCGCATCATCGTGGCCATGCAGCGCCTGCGCGATGCGGGCAATACGCTGGTGGTGGTGGAGCACGACCCCGCCGTGATGCTGGCGGCCGACCGCATGATCGACATGGGCCCCGGCCCGGGCGAGAAGGGCGGGCAGATCGTGTTTGACGGCACCACCGAAGCGCTGAAGGGCGCGGACACCATGACCGGCGCGTACCTGGGTGGCCGCAAGCAGGTGGGCATGGGTTTCAAGCGCATGGTGGCACCCAACATACCGCGCCTGATTCTGGAAGGCGTGACCGAGCACAACCTGAAGAACATCTCGGTGGAGATTCCGCTGCAGCGCCTGGTCTGTGTGACCGGTGTGTCGGGTTCAGGCAAGTCCACGCTGATTCAGGACGTACTGGCTCCGGCCCTGTTGCGCCACTTTGGCAAAGCCACTGAAACGCCGGGTGCACATGCACGTTTGCTGGGTGCCGAGCAGCTCAGCGAAGTGGTGTTTGTAGACCAATCGCCCATCGGCAAGACGGCGCGCTCCAACCCCGTGAGTTATGTGGGGGCGTGGGACGCGATCCGCGAATTGTTTGCGGGCGCTGCCTTGTCCAAGGAGCGCAGCTACACCGCCAGCAAGTTCAGCTTCAACAGCGGCGATGGGCGCTGCCCCACCTGCGGCGGTTCGGGCTTCGAGCATGTGGAGATGCAGTTCCTGAGCGATGTGTACCTGCGTTGCCCGGACTGTGATGGCAAGCGTTACCGGCCTGAGATTCTGGAAGTCACCATTGAGCGCAAAGGTAAAAACGTCAATGTGGCCGATGTGCTGGACCTGACGGTCAGCGAGGCGGCCGACCTGTTCAGTGCCGACCGCGATGTGATCCGCGTGCTGCAGCCCATTGTGGATGTGGGGCTGGAGTATGTGAAGCTGGGGCAGCCGGTGCCCACGCTTTCGGGTGGAGAAGCGCAGCGGCTCAAGTTGGCAGGCTTCCTGGCGGAGGCGGCCAAAGGCGTGAGTGCGAGCAAGCAGTTTCTGGCGCGCAAGGGCTCGCTCTTCATGCTGGATGAGCCCACCACCGGCCTGCATTTCGATGACATTGCCAAGCTGATGCGCGCGCTGCGCAAGCTGCTCGATGCCGGGCATTCGCTGGTGGTGATTGAGCACAACCTCGATGTGATTCGTGCCTCGGACTGGCTGATCGATCTGGGGCCGGAGGGCGGGGATGCCGGTGGTGAAGTGGTGGCCTATGGCACGCCGGAAGATTTGCTGTTGCATGCGACATCCCATACGGGCAAGGCGCTGCGGGAGTATGCGGCGGCGATGGGGGTGGTGCATGAGGTGGCGGAGTCGTCGGCTGTGTACTCTTCGCTTGCTGCGGCGGATGGGCTTGCACCCAAGGCCTCATCAACTCGCTTCGCGAGTAGCAAATCGGCCCTGGGCGCAAGCCCATCCGCCTCCGGGGGCGGGCTCGCCTTCGGCATCGACACTTCCAACGCCATACGCATCGTCAATGCGAAGGAACACAACCTCAAGTCGCTTTCGGTGGACATCCCCCGCGGCAAGTTCAGTGTGGTGACGGGTGTGTCGGGGTCGGGAAAATCCACGTTGGCGTTTGACATTCTTTTCAACGAAGGCCAACGGCGTTATCTTGAATCGCTCAATGCCTACGCGCGATCCATCGTGCAGCCTGCAGGGCGGCCCGAGGTGGATGCGGTGTACGGCATTCCGCCGACCGTGGCCATTGAGCAGCGCTTGTCTCGCGGCGGTCGCAAGTCGACGGTGGGGACAACCACCGAGGTCTGGCACTTTTTGCGTCTGCTGTACGTGAAGCTGGGCACCCAGCATTGCTACAAGGACGGCGCGGCGGTGGAGCCGCAGTCGGCGGACAGCATTGCGGCGCAGTTGCTCAGGAACTACCGCGGCCAGCACATTGGCTTGCTGGCGCCGCTGGTGCAGGGCCGTAAGGGCGTGTACACAGAGCTGGCCGATTGGGCCCGCCCGCGTGGCTACACGCATCTTCGGGTGGACGGCAACTTTTTGCCCACCACCAGTTTCCCGCGCATTGACCGCTTCAAGGAACACAACATCGAGCTCCCGGTGGCCAGTTTGGATGTCACACCGTCCAACGAGGCCGCCTTGCGCAAGGCGCTGGCCGATGCGCTGACCCATAGCAAAGGTGTGGTGTATGTTTTGAGTGATATCAGTGGTTTGCGCGAGGCTATGGCTTCGGGTCAGCCTGCAGCCGGCATTGGCAAGCTGCAGGTGTTTTCTACCAAGCGCGCCTGCCCGGTGTGCTCGACTTCGTATGCCGAGCTGGACCCGCGGCTGTTTTCCTACAACAGCAAACACGGCTGGTGCCCGGACTGCGTGGGCACCGGTGTGGCGTTGACCAAGGAGCAGCGCAAGGTGTTTGATGATTCGGTGAAGGACGATGACAACAAAGGCCGGGAGCAGACCTTTGCAGAGGCTGACATTGAAGACCTGCATGACGCAACGTGTCCCACCTGCAATGGCACGCGCCTGAACGCGACCGCGCGCAACGTGAAGTTTGCAGGCGTCGGCATCACCGACATTGCACGTCTGAGCGTGACCGATGTGCGCAAGTGGGTGCAGACCCTGCAAGTGGTGGGCGGCATGACCACGCGCGAAGGCGATATCGCGCGTGATCTGGTGCCCGAGATCCGCAGCCGACTGGAGTTTCTGGAGGAGGTGGGCCTGGGCTACCTGACGCTGGACCGCGGCGCGCCCACGCTCAGCGGTGGCGAGGCGCAGCGCATTCGTTTGGCGGCGCAGCTGGGCAGCAACCTGCAAGGCGTGTGTTACGTGCTGGACGAGCCCACGATTGGCCTGCACGCGCGGGACAACAAGATTTTGCTGGGTGCTTTGCAGTCACTTAGTGACAAGGGCAACACACTAGTCGTGGTGGAGCACGACGAAGACACGATCCGCCATGCCGACCACATCATCGACATTGGACCGAGTGCCGGTAAACGCGGCGGGCGGCTGGTGGCGCAGGGATCGATTGCAGATGTGCAGAACGCACCCGAGTCACAGACCGGGCGGTATTTGTTGTATGCGATGAAGCATCCTTTGGCGTTGCGTCGGGGGATGGTGTCATATGCGGAGACATTGGTGCTGGATGCGGCGGAGGCGCTTACGCCGGGCGCCTCATACGCTCGCGATGCGAGCTCGAAATCGGCTTCCGGCGCAAACGCCTCCACCGCAGGTGCGGGTAAGCCAGCCAAGAAGCTCAGTGCCAAGGCTGCCAAAGCCGCGGTAGCTGCGGCACAAGTGAGTGCCAGCCAAGCGGCCAACGCCGAACTGGCTGAACGCACCAAAGTAGCCGCCGAATACGCAGCGCTCGCAGATCGCCGCACTGCCCAAATGTCCGTCGCAGCAGCGGGTAGCCCGGCGGTGGGTGACGATTTGGCAGTTGCGCAGCAAATGCATGAGGAGCCCGCTGTCGGGCTACCCGCGGCGAGCTCAGCCGAGACCACAGCGTACAAACCAAAGATCGACTGGCTCACCGTGCACAACGCCACCATGCACAACCTTCAGAGCGTCACTGCCCATGTGCCGCTCAAGCGCCTGGTGGCCATTACTGGCGTCAGCGGCTCCGGCAAGTCCACGCTGGCGCGTGATGTGTTGCTCGCCAACGTGCAGACCGCCGTGCAAAAACGCAGCACCAAAGCCGGCCGCGATGCACTCGACGCGGGTGAAAAAATCCAGTGGACGGGCTGCGATGGTGTCGAGGGCTACGAGTCCATCGACCGCGTGCTCGAAGTGGACCAGACCCCCATCGGCAAAACGCCCCGCAGTTGTCCTGCGACCTACATCGGGTTCTGGGACACCATCCGCAAGCTCTTTGCCGATACCCTAGAGGCCAAGGCGCGCGGTTATGCGGCCAACCGATTCAGTTTCAACACCGGCGAAGGCCGTTGCCCCAGCTGCGAAGGGCAGGGCATGCGCACCATCGGCATGAGCTTTTTGCCTGATGTGAAAGTGGTGTGCGAAACCTGCAAGGGTGCGCGCTTCAACCCCGAGACACTGGCTGTCACCTGGCGCGGCAAAAACATCGGCGACGTGTTGCAGATGGAAGTGGACGAGGCCGTGGACTTCTTCGCAGCCATGCCCGTCATTGCGCACCCGCTGCAGCTGCTCAAAGACGTGGGCCTGGGCTACCTGACTTTGGGCCAGCCTTCCCCCACACTCAGTGGCGGCGAAGCCCAGCGCATCAAGCTGGTCACCGAACTCAGCAAGGTGCGCGACGACATCGGCAAGCGCGGCAACAAGGTGCCGCACACGCTCTACGTGCTGGACGAACCCACCGTGGGCCTGCACATGGCCGATGTGGAAAAGCTCATCCATGTGTTGCACCGGCTGGTCAATGGTGGCCATAGCGCGGTGGTGATCGAGCACGACCTGGACGTGATTGCCGAAGCCGACTGGGTCATTGACCTGGGACCAGACGGCGGCAATGGCGGCGGGCAGGTGGTGGCTGCTGCCACTCCGGAAGAGGTCGTGCAGCTGGCCACGCACACCGGAGTGGCTCTGCAGGCGGTGCTGGCGCGTTAGGGCTGTTCAGTCCAGCTTCAGCTTCTGTGTCTGCACCACCTCGCGCCAGGCCTGGTAATCCGCCTGGATGAACCTCGCCTGTGCCGCCGGTGTGCCGGGCATGGGGGCAACCGCCTCCAGCTGGAAGCGGGCCAGGACTTCAGGCAAGGCAATCACCTTGTTGAGCGCGGCATTGAGTTTTTCGATCACCGCTGGTGGCGTGGCAGCCGGGGCCGCCAGGGCAAAGTAGTTCTGCACATCAAAACCGCTGAATCCTGCTTCGGACATGCTGGGTACGTTGGGCAGCGCCGGTGAGCGCTTCGCACTGGTCACGGCCAGCGCCTTGATGCGTCCATCCTTGATCAGTGGCAGCAGGGCGGGAATGGTGCCAGTGACCAGATGTATCTGGCCAGCCACCATGTCCATGGCTGCGGGTGCTACGCCGCGGTAGGGAATGTGGGTGATGAAGGTGTTGGTCTTTATCTTGAGCAACTCCAGCACGAGATGGTTCACACCGCCCGCGCCGGCAGAGCCGTAGTTGAGTTCGCCTGGCTTTGCACGGGCCAATGCCACCAGTTCCCGCATGGAACTGGCCGGTAACTGGTTGTTGGCCGCCCAGACCAGGGGGCCGCTGGCGATCATGCCCACCGGGGAAAAACTGCGCACCGGGTCGTATCCTGCCGTGGGAGAGGCCGCTGCCACCGTGGTGAAGGGCGATGCCACCAGCAGCAATGTGTAGCCATCGGCAGGCTGCTGCGCCACATACTGGGTACCAATGGCGCCGGAAGCCCCCGTGCGGTTTTCCACCACAAAACTGGCACCCATGACCTCGCCCAGCTTCTGGGCCATCAGGCGTGCCATGGCATCCGTGCCAGCACCTGGTGCAAAGGGCACCACGATCTTGACCGGACGCTCCGGGAACGCGGTCGCGGTACCACCCTGCGCCCATGCACCCATCCCCACCAGGGCGCTAGCCAAAACGACAGCGCTGAACCCGCGACGCGACACGCTCTTACCTGTAACCATGGTCCCATTCCCCCGAAAAACATTACCTGCAGTGTGACCCAGCCAGGTTGCAGTTCCATGACGTACGCCGAGTTGCCTGAAATAAAACGAAACAAACCGAAACTGCGCTGACACCCAGTATCGACTTCCCAAGAGCACCATTGCGGTCATGTTCAACCACTCCACGTGAGTACGAAAGACCGCAATGGCACATTTCTTCCGCCGCAATATCAAACGTACCCTGATCGGCATCTTTGGCGTCACCCTGTTGGTCGGTGGCCTGACCGCCTGTGGCCACCGTCCACATGACCATGGCGCCAGCATGACCGCAGAGCAATACGCCCAGAAACGCGACAAGATGGTGGACCGCGTCGCGAGCAAGCTCGACCTCAACGAAGACCAGAAGAAGCGCCTCGCCACCCTGGGCGACAAGCTGTACGAGCAGCGTACTGCGCTGGTGGGCCAGACCAAGGATCCGCGTGCCGAGATGAAGGCCCTGGTCGCCGGTGACAAGTTCGACACGGCCCGTGCCCAGACGCTCATCAACGACAAGACCGCTGCGCTGCAGACCAAGAGCCCCGAGGTAATTGCTGCGCTGGCAGACTTCTACAACAGCCTGAACCCCGCCCAGCAGCAGAAGGTGCGCGACTACATGGAAGGCCGTGGCCGCTGGTTTCGCCACGGCTGAGCGTGCACACAAAGCCGGTGGGACAATGCGCAAGCACTCCACTGATTTGCCATGCACCGCATCCTGCTGATTGACGACGACGCACAACTCGGCCCCCCGCTGGCCGCGTACTTTGCACGCTTTGACATGCTGCTGGAGTGCGCGCTCAAACCCAGCGAAGGGTTGGCGCGTTTGCAGCAAGGCGGGGTGGATGCCGCCATTCTGGATGTGATGCTGCCCGAGATGGATGGCTTTGCCCTGTGCCGCGCCATCCGCAAGGACAGCGACATTCCCATCGTCATGCTCACCGCGCGTGGCGAGGTGATGGACCGCGTGGTCGGACTGGAACTGGGCGCTGACGACTATGTGCCCAAGCCTTTCGAGCCGCGGGAACTGGTGGCCCGGGTGCAGACCGTGCTGCGCCGGCGCATCGCGTCACCTGCTGCCAAGCTGGTTTCAGGTGATGGCAACACCCTGGTTTTTGACGGCCTGGTGGTCAACGCCACCACCCGCACGGTGCTGCGCGCAGGCGAAACCCTGGACCTCACCAGCACCGAATTTGACCTGCTCCTGCTGCTCGCCCGTGCCCCTGGCAAGGTGTTCAGCCGTGACGACATCCTCAACCAGCTGCGCGGCCACGAGGCCGAGCTGTACACCCGCGCGGTCGACATCGTGGTGAGCCGTGTACGCAAGAAACTCGAGCCGCTGGACTGCATCAAGACCTTGCGCAATGCGGGCTACACCCTGGCGCTGGTGCGCCTGCAAGCATGAGCGCCGCCGGGCCGCCCCAAGGCGCGAAGGCCCCCTCGGGGGGCAGCGAACCACGCGCAGCGGGAAGCGTGGGGGCAAAGGCCCACTGGCATCGCCGCGCGCGCCACGCGCTGGCCCACTCGCTGCGCGTGCGGCTGGTGGCCATGTTCCTGCTGCTGGCTCTGGCCATGACGGCAACCTTCGTGTTTGGCATGCAGTACGCGCTGCGCATTGGCTGGCGTGATGCGGCGCGTCCGCTGGTGGTGGACTATGTCGACAGGCTCGCCGCCGAAATTGGCACCCCGCCCGACGTGGAGCGTGCACGCGCCATCACCCAGCGGCTGCCCGTGAGCGTGCGCATCAGCGGCCCCACGGTCAACTGGCGCAGCAACCCCGGCGAACCCGATTACGACGCGCAGCGCGAAGCGCGCTGGTCCTCCGATGGCCCCCGCTTTTTTGAGCGCACCCTGGCCGATGGGCACCATGTCCGCTTCGGCCTCAATGTGCAGGTCTGGCACGACCGGCCGCGCTTCATCGGCTGGGCCACGCTGGGCATTCTGTTGCTGCTCACCGCGATAGCCTATGCCCGCGTGCGGCGCATGCTGCGGCCGCTGGATGACATCCGTGCGGGGGCTCTGCGTTTTGGCGCGGGCGACTTTGCGCAGCCCATCACGGTCAAGCACGCGCACCGCCCCGATCAGTTGGGTGAACTCGCGGCCACCATCAACACCATGGGCGCCGACATCCACCAGATGCTGGAAGCCAAGCGCGCGTTATTGCTGGCCATCAGCCATGAACTGCGCAGCCCGCTGACCCGCGCGCGCCTCAACACCGAACTGCTGCCTGAAACGCCTGACGTGCAACCCAGCCGCGAGGCCTTGCTGCGCGACCTGGCCCTGATGCGCGACCTGGTGACCGACCTGCTGGAAAGCGAACGCCTCTCCAGCCGCCATGCCGCGCTGCATACCGAAGAGGTCGATCTGTCCGCCCTGGTAGCTGACGTAGTGGGTAGCCTACCCGCCGGCGCCGCGGTGCAGCAGGATGTCAGCACCCAGCTGCCGCACCTGGCACTGGATGCCACCCGTATGCGCCTGCTGGTGCGCAACCTGCTGGACAACGCGCTGCGCTTCACGCCCGCGGGCGGTGCGCCGCCCGTTATCAGCGCGCAGCCAGACGCCACCGGTGGTGTGCAACTGGTGGTGCGTGACTTTGGCCCCGGTGTGGCAGAAGAGCAGCTGTCCCAGCTGGGCCAACCCTTCTACCGGCCCGACACCGCCCGTACCCGTGAGGGCGGCGGTGTGGGGCTGGGCTTGTATCTGTGCCGCCTGGTGGCACAGGCCCATGGCGGCACCTTCACGGTCCGCAATGCGCAACCGGGGCTGGAAGTGGTGGTCAGCCTGCCGCGACTGGCTGCAGGGCAGGGTTAATCGCCCCGGCCGTGCCGGCCTCTGTCGTCTTTACCATGCTTGTCGCGACCGTGGCCGTTGTCATGACGGAAGTCGCCGCGGTCGTCCCGGCGCCCGTCATAGCGATCATCGCGGCGGTCATCATGGCCGCGACGCTCGTCGTAGCGATCACGAATCCAGCGTTCCTGCACAAAATACACCGGCTGACCGCAGGCGTTGTAGCGGCTGCAATGCTTGCGCCAGTTCTTCTGGTGGCCGGGTGGCACATACAGGTACACCGGCTGCTGGTACACCGCCACGGGCGGATGGTGAATGATGACCGGCTGCGGATAAATCACCTGGGGCTGCGGAAAGTTGCCAATGTCAATGCGGCCATACACCCCCGGCTGGTACACCCCGATGGACACGCCTACATTGGTCTGGGCAAAAGCAGGAGCCAGGGCGCAAGCGGCCAGGGCAAGTGCTACGAGTTTTTTCATTACAGTTCTCCAAACGACTGGCTATATTTAACGGTTGAAACCGCCCCGCGGCCGACCTGACTTTGCAACAAACTGTATGAAACCCACCCTCATCCTCCTGCCCGGCCTGATGTGTGATGCCGCTGCTTGGGCGCCGCAAGTGCAAGCCCTCTCCGCCCAGGCCGCCTGTGTGGTGCCCGCCTGGGGCGCGCTGGACTCCATCACCGCCATGGCCGAACACGTATTGGCCACCGCACCCACCGCCACCTTTGCCCTGGCCGGGCACAGTATGGGCGGGCGCATCGCGCTGGAAGTGATGCGCCTGGCGCCACAGCGTGTCGAACGCCTTGCGCTGCTGGACACTGGCATCCACCCGTTCGCAGCAGGTGAGGCCGGCGCCAAAGAAAAAGCCGGCCGCATGGCGCTGCTGGAACTGGCGCAAAACCAGGGCATGCGCGTCATGGGCGCGCAGTGGCTGCGCGGCATGGTGCACCCGTCTGTGCAGGGCACCGCCTTGTTTGAACAGATACTGGACATGCTGGAGCGCAGCAGCCCCGCCCAGTTCGAGGCGCAAATCGCCGCGCTTCTGGGCCGCCCAGACGCCGCCCCGGTGCTGCCCACCATTGCCTGCCCCACGCTGGTCCTCACCGGCCGCGAAGACCTTTGGAGTCCGCCCGATCAACATGCGGCTATTGCCAGTGCCATCCCCGGCGCAAAGCTTGTCATCGTGGAGCAGTGCGGCCACATGGCCACAGTAGAGCAGCCGCAGGCGGTGAACGCCGCATTTGCCGACTGGCTGGCCCGGTAGGGTGCTACTGAATTGATAGCTGCTTGCGCAATATTGCCGGGGGCTAGCGCCCAAAAAGGCTTGTAACCTAGAATGCAAGCCACGGGAGGAGATGGGCATGACGCCAGAGCAAAAAGCCAGAGTCAGCATCGACGCGCTGCTAGTTGCAGCCGGTTGGCACGTCTGCAATGTGGCAGACGCCAACATCCATGCCAGCACCGGCGTGGCCATCCGCGAATTCCCTCTCAACACCGGCTTTGGTTTTGCCGACTACCTGCTCTATGTGAATGGCAAGGCCTGCGGCGTGATCGAGGCCAAGAAAGAAGGCGCAACGCTCACGGGCGTGGAGCTGCAAAGCAGCCGCTACGCCCAGGGCCTGCCGAGTAGCCTGCCCGCCTGGCGCCGCCCACTGCCCTTTGTGTGGGAAAGCACCGGCATCGAGACCCACTTCACCAACGGGCTAGACCCCGAGCCCCGTGCTAGGGGCGTGTTTGCCTTCTTCCGCCCCGAACTGCTGGTGCAGTGGCTGGCCTACTTACCCAATCCGGCAAACGGCACCACCGCACAAGAAGCCCCCGGCACCTTCCTCACCCGCATGCGTTCCATGCCCGCGCTGGTCACCGAGTGGGGCAGCGGCGGCGCGCACTACGCCCTGTGGCCCGCCCAGATCAGCGCCATCACCAATCTGGAAAAAAGCCTCGCCGCCAACAAGCCCAAGGCCCTGATCCAGATGGCCACTGGCAGCGGCAAGACCTTCACCAGCATCGGCTTCATCTACCGCCTCATCAAGTTTGGTGGTGCGCGCCGTGTGCTCTTCCTCGTAGACCGGGGCAACCTGGCCCGCCAGACCAAGAAAGAGTTTGACGCCTACGCCAGCCCCTACAACAACTACAAGTTTGGCGAGGAATACATCGTCCAGCACCTGCAGGGCAACCAGCTCGACACCAGCGCCCGTGTGGTCATCTGCACCATCCAGCGTATGTTCAGCATGCTCAAGGGGCGCGAGCTGGCCGAGGAGGCCGACGAAGAATCTACCGAAAAAATCGAGACCCTACTCGATAGCCCCGAGCCCATTGGCTACAACCCGGCCATCCCCATCGAGAGCTTTGACATTGTGGTCACCGACGAGGCCCACCGCAGCATCTACAACCTGTGGCGCCAGGTGCTGGAGTACTTTGACGCGTATCTGATTGGCCTAACCGCCACGCCCAACAAACAGACCTTTGGGTTCTTCAACCAAAACCTGGTCATGGAATACGGCCACGCCCAGGCCGTGGCCGATGGCGTGAACGTGAACTACGACGTCTACCGCATCAAGACCGAGGTGAGCGAGCAGGGCGCCAAAGTGGACAAAGGCTTCTGGCTGGAAACGCAAGACAAAGCCACCCGCCGCAAGACCGCCTGGCAGCTGGACGACGACTTTGAATACCAGCCCGAAGAGCTGGACCGCGCCGTGCAAACGCCCGACCAGATCCGCACCGTGGTGCGCACCCTGCGCGACCGCTGGCAGGCCGACATGTTCCCCGCCCGCACCGAGCTGCCCAAGACCCTGATCTTTGCCAAAGACGACAACCACGCCGAAAAGATTGTGGAAATATTGCGCGAAGAGTTTGGCCGCGGCAACGAGTTCGCGCAGAAGATCACCTACCGCAGCGCCCAGGGCGGCGGCACCAGCCCGGAGCAGCTCATCAAAGACTTCCGCACCGGCTACTACCCCCGCGTGGCGGTCACGGTAGACATGATCGCCACCGGCACCGACATCAAGCCCGTGGAAATCGTCGTCTTCATGCGCAGCGTGAAAAGCCGCAGCTTCTTCGAGCAGATGAAAGGCCGTGGCGTGCGCGTGTGCAACCCCACCGACCTGGCCGCCGTCAACCCCGGCGAACACATCAAAAAAGACCACTTTGTCATCGTCGACTGCGTGGGCGTGTGCGAGCGCGACAAAACCGACAGCCGCCCCATGGACACCAAAAAGAGCGTGCCCCTGGACAAACTGCTGCAAGCCGTGAGCCTGGGCAATGTGGAAGACGAAGTGCTCAGCAGCATCGCCGCCCGCTTGGCCCGGCTGGACAAAGACGCCAGCGATGCCGACCGCGCCAAAGTGGTGGAGTTGAGCGGCGGCAAAACCCTGCGCGACCTGGCGCGCGGCATTGTGGAGGCGCTGAACATAGACGCCACCCAAGACATGCCGCCCGCCGAGGCGGACCAACGCCTTCGGGATGCAACCAAGCCCTTTGCCTCACCCGCATTGCGCGAGCAGCTATTAAAAATGAAGCAAAAGGCAGACCTGGTCATCGACGTGGTTACCCAAGACAGCCTGCTGCACGCGGGCTTCAGCGAAGGCAGCGACCGCGCCACCGCGTTGGTGCAAAGTTTTGAACAGTTCATCGCCCAGCACAAAGACGAAATCACCGCCCTGCAAATTTTGTACAGCAGGCCCACGCGCGCACCGCTCAAGTTTGAAGACGTAAAGGCGCTGGCCGAAGCACTGCATGCCCCACCGCTGAACATCGACGAAGGTGCCCTGTGGCAGGCCTACGCCACCCTGCGCAAAGACAAGGTCAAAGGCGCCAAGCAGCGCCGCCTGCTCACTGATCTGGTCAGCCTGGTGCGCTTTGCCATGCAGCAGACCAACGAGCTGGTGCCCTACCCCGAGCGCGTGCAGGCCAACTTCAAAGCCTGGCTGGCCCAGCACCAACAGACAGATACCAACCCGTTCACCCCAGAACAACAACACTGGCTAGAAATGATCCGCGACCACATCGCCGCCAACCTTGGCATTGAAATAGACGACTTTGAATACGCCCCCTTCAACGCCCAAGGCGGCCTGGGCAAAGTGCACCAGCTCTTTGGCGCGGAACTGCCCAAGGTGATTGAGGAATTGAATCGGGAGTTGGCGGCGTGAGTGAGGTCGTTGAATCGCGCCCCATTGGTGTGAATCTTGGTGAGTGGACACATGGAACGCTTGGGGATGTGCTTCGAGTCCGCAATGGGTATGCGTTCAAGAGTACAGACTACCAAACAAGCGGCGTGTTGCTTGTGAGGCAATCTAATCTCGGCGGGGACAGAGTTTCGGTTGAAAAAGCGGTCTATTTGCCACCAGAGCTCGTTGACCAGTATTCGGAATTCTTGGTGCGCAAAGGTGACATTCTCATTGGTATGTCCGGCTCAATTGGAAAGCTGTGCCTTTATGACCGAGAGGAGCCCGCTCTCCAGAATCAACGCACGGGCCTGTTGATCTTCAAGAATGATTCGTTGCGTAAGTGGGTTTGGCAGTATTTGCCGGTTGTGGAGCGCCAGCTGCTTGCCGATGGCAAAGGGGTTGGCGTTCAGAATGTCAGTGGCAAGCAAATAGAAGCGTTGCCGCTACCCGTAGCACCCGCACACCTTCGCGAGTCAATCGTCGCCGATCTCGAAAAACAGTTCTCTCGCCTCGACGAAGCCGTCGCCAACCTCCAGCGCGTCAAAGCCAACCTCAAACGCTACAAAGCCTCCGTCCTCAAAGCCGCCGTCGAAGGCCGCCTCGTAGAAACCGAAGCCACCCTGGCCCGCCGCGAAGGCCGTACCTACGAGACCGGCGAACAGCTGTTGCAGCGGGTGTTGCTCGCTCGACCCGATCAGTGGTCGGCACGCGGTCGGTACGCCGAGCCTTTGCCTGCTGAGACGAAAGACCTTTCGCCTTTACCAGATGGTTGGATATGGTCGTCCATCGATCAGTTGTCCGACTTCATCACCAAGGGTACGACTCCGGCACCAACGAAGCTGTTTGATGGTGCCGGAGATGTGCAATTCCTCAAGGTCTACAACCTGACTTTCAACGGTTCACTGAACCACACCCACAAGCCAGCATATGTGAGCCGCGCTACCCATAAAGATGAATTGGCCCGCTCGCAGGTCTTGCCGGGCGACGTGCTGATCAACATCGTGGGGCCACCACTTGGGCAAGTGTCTGTGGTGCCTGCCCACATCGAAGAAGCAAACATCAATCAAGCCATTGCGCGCATTCGCCCCATCAAGCCAATCGGCTCAGCGTTCATAGCACTCGCTCTGATGTGTGACGACATCATGCGTTGGGCCATTCGGCGTGGGAAAACAACTGCCGGTCAGGCGAATCTGACGCTTGAGCTATGCCGCGCTTTGCCGGTCCCTGTGCCGCCGCTGGCAGAGCAAGCCCGAATCGTCGCCGAAGTCGCCCGCCACCTGTCCATCATCCGCGAAGTCGAAGCCGAGGTCGACGCCAACCTCAAGCGCGCACATGCGCTGCGGCAATCAACATTGGCGAAGGCGTTTTCACCATGATGCTCGGGCTGGATGAACGGACCAAGCAGGTCTACGAAGGGGATTCATACACCGGCTATGGCGTCCTTCCGCTTCCGGTGTTGTCGTTTGCGACGATCATCCGTGAAGAAGCCGACTTCGGCACCCTCCCGATTGGCTGCGATTTGTTCAAAGCGGATTTGCTGTTTCGGGAAGACTCGTTTGATGCGGTCACGCGGATTCGCCGTGGCCGGATTTACAAGGCATATCCCGACAAACCATCGGACTGGCGCGTCATATCCCATGCGCTGTTTGACGGGCATTCGAGTGCTGAGCCGCGGAAGTTGGTTACGTTTGATACCCGTTCGGTTGTCAGTAGTCGGCCTGATTTTGAGAGCGCGCTGATCGCGCTGGGTACGCGCGACGCCTATTCGCTGTGGCGGATGGTCAGCATCGAGCGCACGGTCAATGGCGAGGACTTCCTGACGTTGCGGGCACGTTCATCTCTCGGAATCCTGCCAGAGCTGATTGAAAGCAAAGTCCCGCCCCAACAATTGGAGAAGGTGCGCGAGACGCTGAGCAAGCTGGCAGAGGCCGCATATCGCGCAGGCCCCGAGTCGATTGTGGATCGCGCGAAAGATGCGGCACAGTGGGCAGTCGGTACTTGGCTCGCAGATCAGCGCGACGAACCGGACCTGCGCAAGAAGGATCTGGGCAAGCTCGCAGCTGCTTTGGACGGTGAGGCCACAGCAGTCTTGCAAGGTGTCAGCAAGGCGCTGGCGCGGCTCCATGCGCGTGGCAAGCCGAATGTGCAAGAAGAAAAGGGCAGCCGCGACGTGACCGAAGACGATGCGGAATTTGCGCTCGCGACGGTTGGGTTGTTACTGCGAGAAATTGGATGGGCTCGGCGGTGAGTCGATGCAAAATGCGGAGAAATCTGTACAAATGATCAGTTGTATTCCTTTCAAAACCCTGCATTTCGCAGGTTTTCTAGGTGCAATTCCCGATGCAATTCCCTTGGCAAGTGTTAAGCTATAACTAAACAAATGTACTTTCTGACCGAAATCAGGGTGAGTGACTTTGATGCAGGCGCCGCGTCTGCGCAAGGGCGATTCAAGGTAGTTTCGCCCTGTACGGACGCGAAACGCCGAGAGTCGGCCAAGGTGTTTGATGCGGTGAGCAGCATGGAAGGCAATGACCGGAAGCAGGCCTTTGGGGGGTTGAAAATGCTGGTGAAGTTGGCGCAAAAGGGCGTGCCTTTCAACCAGCTTTCAGACGCGAAGACGGTGCATGAGGCGTTTGCTCCTTTTTACTGTGACGTGACCAAAAAGAATGAAACGGTGTGGCGGTATCGGCATGGCGACATTCGGATTTTGTTTTATTACGCGGCAGACAAGGTGGTCTTGTTGACGCACACATTGCCCAAACGTACCGACAAGCTTTCAGCAAAAGACATCAACCTAGCCAAGCAGGCTGTGGTTGATTTCTTGACGGCATCCCGGTCTGCAGCGGGTCTGCAGTGGATTGAATGAAGTGAGATGACTATGGAACACAAACCTCTTTTTGGCGATTTGATTGCCGCTCACGAAGGGCTGGCAGAAGAGCTCAAGGCCGTGGACGTGGCCGCTGATTTAACGCTGCTGCTCCACCACGCAGGCAAGACACGCGCCGATCTGGCACGTGCCTTGGGCTGGAGTCGCGCGCGCGTGACGCAAGTGCTTTCCGGCAATGAAAACCTGACTGTGCAGACCATTGCAGCAGTTACCAAGGCTTTGGGCTACACCTTTGATGCGGTGTTTCGCAAAGCGGGTGCCCCCGCAGCTGCGCAGCCTTGGGAGGCACAAGCGACATTGGCACTGGACATGGTGGATGCACCGGACTTGAAGGAGTGGATGAGCCGCAAGACCATGAAGCCGATGGCAGGCCGGTTCGCTGGTGCGATGGAGTTCGTGCACTTTGACACGCAGCTGGATTCGTCCAACCACGACTCAATGTTCCAGGAGGTTGCCTGTGCAGCTTAGTCCTTTGCAGTTGCTGGAATATACGTTTGATGGCGTGTCAGTGATACCTGTGGAAGGGTATGAGGCAGACCCTGCGTTTGCACCTGGCTTAGTGTTTTTTCCCGGTAAGCTGGCCATGTCGGCAGATACCGGCTTGGCCTTGTTGGACGAGAAGGAAAAGTACTCCGACTTCGGCGTCAAGCTGACCTTGCGCGTAGGCCCTAAAGAGGATGCGCAAGCGCCATACAACATTCAAGTTTCCGTCCGCGGCATTGTGCGTATGCATCTAACGCAAGTGGATGGACAAGCCGAAGAGCGCCGGGTTCGGGCGTTGGTCAATGGCGCGTCGCTTCTGTACGGCGCTGTGCGCGAGATGGTGAGCACCATCACCAGCCGCTCGGCCCACGGGCCTCTCTTATTGCCTTCACTGAATTTCCAAGACTTGGCAAGCCACAAGCCTGATGAGGTGGCGCCAACAGCGTTGCCTTCGTCGGCGCCCGCGAAGCGTAAAAGCGCGGTTGTACGCGCCAAAGTCAAGGTCTGAAACTGACCCCTTTCTCCCTCCGCATCTTCGTCGCCGACGGCGACCCCGACGGTCTGCGCATCGTCGACAAATCCAACTGGATCGGCAAGGCGCTGGTGTTCCCGCGTGCGTTGCTGCCGCAGGTCAAGGCCCGGCCCGAGCTGGCACAGACCGGGGTGTACCTGCAAAAGGATTTCTGGACCCGCGCCATCGGCTTCACCACCACGGCCGTTTGATGTCGCAATTTGCGACATCAAGTTTGCTTCTGTTTTGATAGCTGCTTGCGCAATGAATACGGGCGCTAGAGCCCTATTTCAATCCCAAAGAACCTGCCGCGCCCATTCGGGCACGGGCTGCACCAGCTCTTGCGTCCAGTCACCTTTGCAAGTGGCCACGGCGGTGTGTGTGCCGGGCGACACGTCGGCAGAGTCGTAAAGAATGGCGGCGTCGGCCAGGCGCACCGCTTGGGTTAGGTGGGCCAGCGTGCGCGGGTAGCGTGCCAGTATGCGCTCGGGCGGCACTGGGTGGCCGCCCTCAAGAACCCGCTGGGCCACGCGAGCCAGCAGACGATCCGGCTGGTCCAGCGCAACCACAAGCAACATGACGAAAAAACCTGCTATTTGGGCCTCTTGAATGAGCGCGAGTTTTGATTCGTGTGAGAACACGGTTTCACTAACAAATGGCTGGCCTGCTTGCAGCAGCGCGGCCCTGCGCGCGTCTGCCCACTGGCGGGCTTGCTCAGAACGTCGCACCGGGTCCGCAATGTGCTGAAGGTGTGCAGCCTCGTGCAGGTCGGCGTTCACAAATTCGGCAGTGGCCGGGATGGTGCCTGCCAATACCAGCGCGCGGTACAGGGTGGACTTGCCCGCGCCGTTGGGCCCGGCCAGCAGGTAGAAGACCGGTTGCCCCATGTTAGCCAGCTGCTGGGCCTGCCTTGCTGCGGTTGCTGGCTACCACTTCGCGCACCCGTTGTGCCAGGCTGCCATCGTTTTCCACGGCCATAAATTGGGCGAGCAGGGCGTCTGCCTGGCTGGCGGCTTCGCTGGGTTGGGGGCGAGCGCGATGGGCGGCGGCCTCATAGTTGGCGATGGCGGTTTGCGCTTCTTGGGCCGTCAGGCCACTGTGCTCCACGATACGGCCCAAGGTGGCCCAATATTCCACTTGGCCCGCCACCGAGCGGCGCATGGGCTGGGCGGCATCCCGCGCTTGGTTTACCAAAGTGGTGGGCAATTTGACTGATGCAAAACCGGTGTTGGCTTGGGGCATGTTGTTTCTCCTGATTGGCGCATTTTGCGCCATCATGGTTGTGTTAGCAATGGTTCGTTTCTTTCATCCAGTATTTGGGTTACATTCAACATTCGCGATTCACGAATATTGAATGTAAATGCTGCTTAAACCGCAAGACTTCCTCGTAGCCCTCAAACTGGTGGCGTGGGGTGATCAGCGCTGGACGTATGCACGGCTGGCGCAAGAGTTGGGTATCAGCGTCTCGGAGGCACATGCCTGCATTAAGCGTGGCCTGCGGGCCGGGCTCTTGGTCCGAAACATTGGGGAATTGGAAGCTCCGGCCGCAGATGGGCTACAAGACTCAAATACGATCCACCGTGTCGCGCGCAGAAAGCGCGTGCGGACCGGCGCGCAGAATGACGCGGTATTTGACAATCCCGTACGCCCACACTCAAAACAGTTGGCTGACTTTGCGCTTTTTGGAGCGAAGTACGCCTTCGTAGCCGACAAGGTTCCAATGACGATAGGTGTACCGACCAGCCACAGCGCGCCGGCGTTCGCTGGTGTCTTTGCACCAGGCTCAGATGATTTTGTGTGGCCACATCCCAACGGCACAGTGCGTGGAATTGGCGTTGAGCCATTGCATCCTTCAGTGCCTTTCGCAGCGATGCAGGATGCCAAGTTGTATGAAATGTTGGCCTTGTTTGACGCCTTACGCGTCGGCCGTGCGCGCGAACGTGGTATGGCGCACAAGCGTTTGCCGCTTTTGATTTACCCAGATGGCCCCAAGCCAATAGAAAAACCTTTGCAGGGATAGAAAAATATGAACACCACCACCAACTCCCTCGTCCAGAAGCTCTGGAACTACTGCAACGTGCTGCGCGACGACGGCATGAGCTATGGCGACTATGTGGAGCAACTCACCTACCTGCTGTTCCTCAAGATGGCCGACGAACGCAGCGCACCGCCCTACAACCAGCCCAGCATCGTGCCCGCCGCCTATGCCTGGCCCACGCTGCTGGCCAAAGACGGCGACGAGCTGTTTGACCACTACCGCCACGCGCTGGAAAAGCTGGGCCAAGAAAAGGGCACGCTGGGCCTGATCTTTGGCAAGGCGCAAAACAAGTTCCAAGACCCGGCCAAGCTGCGCCGCGTGATCGTCGATTTGATTGGTGCCGAAACCTGGACGGTGCTGGGTGCGGACGTGAAGGGAGATGCTTACGAAGGCCTGCTGGAAAAAAACGCGCAAGACACCAAGAGCGGCGCGGGCCAATACTTCACGCCCCGCGCGTTGATTCAGGCGATGGTGGATTGCATTGCCCCGCAACCCGGCGAGCGCATTACCGACCCCGCCTGTGGCACCGGCGGCTTCTTGTTCACCGCGCACAACTACATTACGGCCCACAACAAGAGCCTCACGCGCGACCAGCTCAAGCACCTGAAAGAAAAAGCCTTCACCGGTTACGAGCTGGTACAGGGCACGGCACGCGTGTGCGCCATGAACATGATGCTGCACGGCATTGGTTCTGAGAAGCAGGTGCCCGTGGTGGTGGGCGATGCGCTGGCCGCCGACCCCGGCGAGCGTTTTGAAGTGGTGCTGGCCAATCCGCCGTTTGGCAAGAAGAGCAGCACGGTCATCGTGGGAGAAGATGGCCGCACCAGCACCGAAAAAGACACCATCGAGCGTGATGACTTCTGGGCCACCACATCAAACAAGCAGCTCAACTTTGTGCAGCACATCAAGACCCTGCTGGCCACCCACGGCCGCGCGGCCGTGGTGTTGCCCGACAACGTGTTGTTTGAAGGCGGCGCGGGTGAAACCATCCGCAAGAAGCTTCTGCACGAATGCGATGTGCACACGCTCCTACGCCTGCCCACCGGCCTGTTTTATGCCCAGGGTGTGAAGGCCAATGTGGTCTTCTTTGAGAAGAAGGGAGCGAGCGAAACCCCGTGGACGAAGCAGCTGTGGATTTACGACCTGCGTACCAACAAGCACTTCACGCTCAAAACCAGCCCGCTCACCCGCGCGGACTTGAACGAGTTTGTAGACCTGTATCAGGCAGGCAACCGCCACCAGCGCCAAGCCACGTGGTCGCCCGAGAACCCGGACGGCCGTTGGCGCGCCTACAGCTACGACGAACTGGTTGCGCGGGACAAAACCAGTCTGGACATCTTCTGGCTCAAAGATGACTCATTGGCCGACAGCGACAATCTGCCAGCCCCGGGCGTGATTGCGCTGGAAATTGTGGAAGATCTGCAGGCGGCGCTGGAGCAGTTCAAGCTGATTGCCGGCGATATGGCCGGGGAGGCCATCGAATAGGTTGCACGGGTTTACCGCATTGCAACTCACTGTGGAGTCCGGTGTAATAGCGCGTATTGACCTCATTTTTTGGAGCGCACTATGCAACGCCGTCATCTGGTACAACTCGCAGCCACCGCACTCGCCGCACCCCTGCTGGATGCCCATGCGCAGGCATTTCCGGTCAAGCCCATCAAACTGGTCATTGCGTTCCCGGCGGGCGGGCCGACAGACATCACTATGCGGGCCTTGGCCGACGCGGCGGGCAAGATCCTGGGCCAACCGGTGGTAGTGGAAAACAAGCCGGGCGCAGGGGGCACCATGCCGGCCCAGCAACTGCAATCTTCGCCGCCCGACGGCTACACAGTTGCCCAGATTCCGCTGGGCGTGTTCCGCCTGCCGTACACCACCAAGATCAACTGGGACCCGGTCAAGGACATCAGCTATGTGCTCAACGTTACCGGCTATGCTTTTGGCCTCGTCGTGCCGGTGGATTCCGCGCTGCGCACCTGGACCCACTTTGTGGCTTGGGCCAAGGCCAACCCAGGTTTGTTGTCTTACGGATCCACCGGCACCCTGACCAGCCCGCACCTGACCATGGAGCTGATTGCGCAGAAGCTGGGCCTGCAACTTCTGCATGTGCCGTACAAGGGCAGTGCCGACCTGATGCAGGCCATTCTGGGCGGGCAGATCATGGCGGCGGCCGACTCCACCGGCTTTGCTCCACAGGTGGCGGCTGGCAAGCTGCGGGTGCTCAATACTTGGGGTGCTGAGCGGCTGGCCAAGTTCCCGGATGCGCCCACGCTCAAGGAACTGGGGCTGGACATGGTGCAGAACTCGCCGTTTGGCATCGGTGCGCCCAAAGGCACACCGCCCGCGGTCATCAAGCGCCTGCACGACGCCTTCAAGCAGGCCATGGAGCAGGAGAGCTATGTGACCGCGCTGGCACGCTACGACATGGTGCCGATGTACATGAACTCGGCCAGCTACCTCAAGTTTGCGCAGGACACGTTTGCCAGGGAAAAGGCCCTGGTCGAAAAGCTGGGCCTGATGCGCCAGCCCTGATGCAGCATTGGCATGAAAACCTTCTACAACCACCTGCACGCGCAGCACCAGGGCAAGGTCGAGATGTTCCGCGGCGCGCTGGTGCCGTGCTTCGAGGTGCCCGCCCGCGCGGACCATGTGCTGGCCGAGCTGCAGCGGCGCAAGCTGGGAATGGTGGAGCAGCCGCAGGCGTTTGACGACAGCGCCATCACCGCCATCCACAGCCCGCGCTACCTGCACTTTCTGGCCACCGCCTGGGACCAGTGGCTGGCGCTGGACCCCACCAATGTGGACAAGGACATCCTGCCCTCCGTCTGGCCCACACGCACCTTCCGCACCGACATAGAGCCCGACAATTTTGCCGCCAAGGTGGGCCTGTATTCGTACGACGCCGGCTCGCCCTTTACGGCGGGCACCTGGGTGGCTGCGCGGGCGGGCGCAGACTGCGCGCTGAGCGCAGCGCAGGCGGTTCTGAATGGCGAGCGCGCAGCTTTTGCCTTGAGCCGCCCGCCGGGCCACCACGCGGGCATGGACTTCTTTGGTGGTTACTGCTTTCTGAACAACGCCGCGCTGGCTGCGCAGCACTTGCGCAACAACGGCCTGAAGAAAGTCGCCGTGCTGGACATCGACTACCACCATGGCAATGGCACGCAGGCCATTTTTTACGACCGGCCCGATGTGTTCTTTGCCAGCATCCATGGCGATCCGCGCACCGAGTACCCGTTCTACCTGGGCCATGCAGATGAGTGTGGTGCGGGCGCGGGGCTGGGCGCCAACCTGAATCTGCCGCTACCGCGCGGCACCGACTTCGCTGCCTGGTCGCAGGCGCTGGAAACCGCTTTGGCTGCGATTCAAACATTCGGTGCGGATGCCTTGGTGGTGTCGTTGGGCATGGACACCTTTGCGGGCGACCCGATCTCGGGCTTCACGCTGCGCAGCGATGACTACCTGCGGGTCGGTGCGCGACTGGCGAAGCTGGGATTGCCCACGGTGCTGGTGTTTGAGGGCGGCTATGCTGTGGCCGAAGTGGGCATCAATGCCGTCAATGTGCTGGAAAGTTTTTCCGGGTCGGTCTAACAGGAGGAGTGGTCATGAAACGTCGTCAATTTGCGGGCCGGCTGGCCGTGGCATCTGCTCTGGTGTGTGGCGTGGCGGGAGTCAGCGCCGCAGAGTCCGCCGCCGAGCAGCGCGCTGAAATCCAGAAGATGCGCAGCACCACGCTGGAGCGCTTGTACAAGGTGCACCCGGCCGCCCGCTCCGAGATACAAAAGGCTGCGGGTTATGCGGTGTTCAGCAATGTGGGGATCAACCTGATCCTGCTGTCGGCCGCGGGCGGCTCTGGCGTAGCGCATGACAACCGCAGCGGCCAGGACACTTACATGCGCATGGTGTCTGGCGGCTTTGGCATTGGGCTGGGTGTGAAGGATTTTCGCGGCGTGTTCGTGTTCTCCACCACCGACAAGCTCCAGCAGTTTGTCAACAGCGGCTGGGAGGCCAGCGCCCAGGCCGATGCCGCAGCCAAGGCGGGAGGCAAGGGTGGCGCTGTGGCCGGCGCCATCACCGTGGCGCCTGGTGTGAGTCTCTACCAGCTGACCGAGAACGGCCTGGCCTTGCAGGCCACGATCCAGGGTACCAAGTACTTCAAGAACGACGACCTGAACGCGAAATAGGGCGTGCGGGGCTAAAGGTTCGCCGCGTTGCGTGAGCGCACCAGTGCTATCAAACCCATAGCGGCTACTGTAATCAGCACAAGGGGAAAGCCCACGGTAGGCGACCAGTCGATGAGTGCGCCCGACATGCCAGACGCCATCAGACCGCCCAGCGTGTAGGTCAGCACCAGCACCGCGGTGCTGTTGACCAGGGTGATGCCTTTTTCGCGCGCGCCGATGTCGGTCATGGCCATGGTGTACAGCGAGCCGCCGGCGCCACCCCACAGAAACACGATGGGCCAGGCCAGCCAGCCAATGGTGGCGACAAAGGGCAGAACACAGGTGGCGGCTAGCATCACGGACGCAAAGAACACCATGAGCGTGCGCCGGCCCCGGGCCTGGTCGGCAAAGCGGTCGGCCACCATGCCGGCGGGCATCATCAGCACCACGCCGCCCAGCCCACTGACGGACACCATGACGGCCGCGGCCGATGCCGTGAGACCGAGCGCGAGTCCGTACAGCGGCAGGATGGAGGTGACACCAGTTTCAAAGAATCCGCCGACAAAACCCGCCAGCATGATGATGGGGTGCGCACGCAGGGCCTGCCACAGGCCCTGCAATCCCACATGGGCAGAGTCCGTGTCGTGCGCGGGAGGGACCCGCGGAATCGCCAGCGTCCAGAGAAATCCCAGGGTGGAGAAGGCGATGATGGTCCACAGGGTCAGGGGGTTGTCGGTGCCCATCCAGGCCATGGTGGCCGGGCCGATGATGAAGGTGGTGCTGACCAGGGTCTGGAAGATGCCCACGTAGCGCCCGCGCTGTTCGGGCGGGCAAAACTCCGCAATCAGGGCTTCGGCCAGCACCCAGCGCAATGACATGGCAATGCCTGAGAGCAGGTTCAGTGCAAACCACAGCGCCAGCTGCTGGGTGAGTGTGAACAGCACGGCGCAGACGGTCAGCAGCGCACCGGCCAGCCACATGCAGGGCCGCCGCCCGAAGCGGTGGGTGACCGTGGAGGCAAACGGCGTCATGAGAAAAATGCCCAGCCATCCGGTGGCCACGAACAGCCCGGCCACCGTGGTGGACACATCCGCCCCTTTGAGCCGCAACAGCAGCAAAGGGGAGAGCATGAAGTAGCCGATCAGCTCCAGAAAGGTGGAGCCAAAAATGCTGAGTAGTCCCAGCCGCGCGTGGGGCGTGTCGGGTACGCTCATGCGCCGCGGGCCTCCAGAATGGCGCGTGCCACTTCGGCAAAGCCGGCGCCGCGCTCGCTGGGCGCCACGTAGCGCGGCAGGTGCTGCATCTGCGGTGCATAGCGCGCAATATTGGCTACGCCTACGCTGTGGATGAAGTGTTCAAACATGGCCTGGTCGTTGCCCGAATCGCCGACAAAGGCCCAGCGGTCCAGCTCCTGCGCCAGGTCGCGCCGGAATAGTTCGCGCACGATCCACTGCGCGCCCTGCCATTTGTTGAAGTCGCCAAAGCAGCCGTGGATATGGATGCTGCTGGTGGTTGTCTGCATGCCGGCGCGCTCCAGGGCATCGCGCACCTTCTGCACGGTTTCCGGGGTGTGGCGGGTGAACTCGTTGTAGTCAAAGGCCAGATCGGTCTCGCGGCCGACGCTGTCGCGCGAGAGGAAGACGCCGGGCACTTCAAACATCACCCGTGCGGCGACTTTCTGCATGCGCAGGCTGTTGGCTTCGCGTGTGGCGGCATCCTGTTGGTACAGTTTTGATAGCGCACTGCGCATATTCCGCGGGGGCTGCAGGCCATTTTTATCCAAAACGTAAGCCACGGCGCCGTTCTCGGCCACCATGGCATCCACCGGCCAGCGCGGCCCGGTGGTGCCCGCCATGAAGGGTTCACACCAGCCAATGGGCCGCCCGGTGATGGCGATGACGGTCAGCCCCGCCGCTTTCAGGTCGGCCAGCGCCTGCAGCGCATCCGGAGTGATGGCGCCATGCGTGGTGAGCGTGTCGTCGATGTCGGTGAACACGCCAACAAGGTCGCGTCGGTTGGAAAGGGGCCAGTGGTTCAGTGCGAGCACAGTCGGGTGGTGTTGGAAGCAGGACTGGTATTGTCGCGGTATTGCGATGCGCCAGTCTGGCGCAGATCAGGAGGTGGGTATGTTCCGGTGGAGACTCTGGTGGGTGGGTTGGGGGCTGTGGCTGTGTGCGGCGGGTGCTGTATCTGCGCAGCAAGTTGCGCAGGTGGTGGACATTCCGACGCGGCCTGGCGTCACGCAGCGTTTTCTTTACCTGGCGCCTGCGGCACCGCGTGCCGCAGTCATCCTGATTGCCGGAGGGCATGGCGGCCTGCAGATGTCCACTGCGGGCGATGTGCGCTGGGGCGCCGATAACTTTGTGGTGCGTACCCGCGATCTGTTTGCGCGCTCTGGTATGGCGGTGGCTGTGGTGGATGCTCCATCTGACCGCCAGACGCTGCCGCACCTGAACGGCTTTCGCCAGACGCCGGAGCATGCCAAGGACTTGAAAGCCGTCATGCAGTGGCTGCGGGCCAAACACACCGTGCCCGTGTGGCTGGTGGGTACCAGCATGGGAACCCTGTCTGCTGCGTATGTCGGCATGACACTGCCCGCGCGCGACGGCGGACCGGACGGCGTGGTGTTGACCTCCTCGGTGCTGGTGGCTGCCGGGGCGAAGGGCCTGCGCCCCGTGATGGAGATGCCGGTGCAACAAATCACCATGCCCGTGCTGGTGGTGCACCACACACAGGATGGGTGCAAGTATTGCCCTTACGACCAGGCGGTCGCGCTGATGGACAAACTGTCTGCTTCGCCAGCCAAAGCCTTGATCTCTATTTCAGGCGGGCAGGACAAAGGCGACCCCTGCCACGAGTGGGCGTACCACGGCTTCAACGGCATGGAAGCCGAAACCGTCACCCGCATTGCTGACTGGATTACGGCCCACTAAAGCGGGCAGGGCGTCGTCGAAAAGCCCTCAGCCCGCGCTCTGCAGTGCCAAGCCCGCATGCTCGCGCAGCGGGTGGAAGTGGATCTTGGGAAAGCGTTCCTGCGCCAGGCGCACGTCGTACGGGCTGGTGCACAGGTAGGCCAGGGTGTCGGCCGCGTCGCGCGCCATGCGCTGCGGGTAGGCGTTGATGAATTCCTGCAGTTCCTTGGGGGTGTCGGCCGTGATCCAGCGCGCACCGGTGTATTGGCTGCCTTCCAGGCGGATGTCGGCGTCGTACTCGCCTTTGAGGCGGTGCTGCACCACTTCAAACTGCAACTGGCCCACCGCGCCCAGCAGCATGTTGCCACCCATCTCGGGTTTGAACACCTGGATCGCACCTTCTTCGCCCAGCTGGGCCAGGCCCTGCTGCAGCTGCTTGGTGCGCAGCGGGTTCTTCAGCACCACGGTCATGAACATTTCGGGTGCAAAGAACGGCAGGCCGGTGTACATCAGGTTGACGCTGCCATCGGTGATGGTGTCGCCCAGCTGGACGCCGCCGTGGGTGGTAAAGCCGACGATGTCGCCCGCGTAGGCCTCTTCCACCGCCTCGCGGCGCTGGCTCATGAAGGTCACCACGCTGGTGGGGCGCAGTTCCTTGGCTGTGCGCATCACCTTGAGTTTCATGCCAGGGGTGTACTTGCCGGAAGCCATGCGTACGAAGGCGATGCGGTCGCGGTGGTTGGCGTCCATATTGGCTTGCACCTTGAACACCACGCCGCTGAAGGCGTCGTCATCGGGATGCACCTCCTTCACCACGGGTTGCTTGTTGACCACCACGGTGCTCACGCGTTTTTGTGGCCCGGGGGCCAGGTCCACCAGGGCGTCCAGCACTTCCATCACACCGAAGTTGTTGACACCGGAGCCAAAGAACACGGGGGTTTGTTTGCCGGCCAGAAAGGCTGCGTGGTCCCAGGCAGGCGATGCGCCGGTGGCCAGCTCCATGCTTTCCATGGCGGTGGTCCACTCGTGGCCAAAGCGCTTCGCCAGGGAATCTGCGTCGTTCAGGGGGACGGTGTCAAAGTCCTGCGGGCGGCGCTCGCTGCCGCTCTCGAATACGGTCATGGCCTGGGTGCGCAGGTTGACGATGCCGCCAAACGCCTTGCCCTGGCCGACGGGCCAGGTCATGGGCACGCAGGGCATGCCCAGCTCGCGCTCGATCTCATCCAGGATGTCGAGCGGCTCGCGCACTTCGCGGTCCATCTTGTTGACGAAGGTGATGATGGGCGTATCGCGCTGGCGGCAGACCTCGATCAGACGGCGCGTCTGCGCTTCCACACCGTTGGCCGCGTCAATCACCATCAGCGCCGAGTCCACCGCGGTCAATACGCGGTAGGTGTCCTCGCTGAAGTCCTTGTGGCCGGGGGTGTCGAGCAGGTTGATGACGTGGTCGCGGTAGACCATCTGCATCACGGAGGACGCTACCGAGATGCCGCGCTGCTTTTCAATCTCCATCCAGTCCGAGGTGGCATGCCGGCTGGCCTTGCGCGCTTTCACCGAGCCTGCGATCTGGATCGCGCCCGAGAACAGCAGCAGCTTTTCGGTCAGTGTGGTCTTGCCGGCGTCCGGGTGGGAAATGATGGCAAACGTGCGGCGGCGGCGGGTTTCGGCGGTGTAGGACACAGGGGGATTCCAGAAGGTGGGGCAAGGGATGCGTGCGCACCCCTGCGGGCGTTCGCCCGGAAGGGGCCGATTTTACCGGAGCCTGCCAGCCTGCAGCGAAGGAGGTTTCACCGCCGGGCCGCCCCAAGGTGAAACGCGGCCCCTCGGGGGCAGGGAGCTACACGCAGTGAGCGACCGTGGGGCTAACCGTTATGTCGGGCGTACATCTTTTGCATGCCCCCAATCCAGCGCTCGTAGTCCTGCCCTTTGTTGCGGAAGTACTGGGCCACTTCGGGGTGAGGTAACACCAGGAACTTGCCGTTGTCCATGGTGGAGACCACTTCCTGCGCCACCACTTCGGGAGCGAGGATGCCGTTGACGGCTGCCGAGCCACCGTCGGTGCCGGAAATCATGTTGGTCTGCACCGACTGGGGGCACAGGCAAGCCACTTGCACACCCTTGCGGCCGTAGGCAATGCGCAGCCATTCGGCAAAGGCCACCGCCGCGTGCTTGGTCACGGCATAAGGTGCGGACTCAACGATGGTCAGCAGGCCGGCCGCCGAGGCGGTCACCATGAAAAAGCCCTCGCCGCGCGCCACCATCTCGGGCACCACCGCGCGGGCCGCCCACACGTGGGCCATGCCGTGGATGTTCCACATGGCATCCCACAGGGTGTCTTCCAGATCCAGGCCGCCCATGCGCCCCAGAATGCCGGCGTTGGAGATATAGGCGTCCACCTGCCCGTAGTGCTGGCGCGTGGTGGCTACCAGGGCCTGGATGTCGGCTTCCTTGCTGACGTCGCAGCGCACGGCAATGCCCTTGATCTCGTCGGCCACGGCCTGGGCATGCTCCAGGTTCACATCGGCCACGACCACGCCGCGGGCGCCATCGGCTGCAAAGCGGCGTGCAATGCTGCGGCCAATGCCGCTGGCGCCACCGGTGACGATGGCAACTTTGTTTCGGATATCCATGAATTGCTCCTGTTCGGGCCGCAAGTGTCGGATGTGTGGCTATTGCGGTCTGCCGCACAAGTGACACGCGACTCCGTATAATCCATGGTTTCCGAGGAGCGTTGCAGTTCACACCGTGTGAATGAGGCTCGGACCGAGTGGGGTTCTCCCACCGCATCAACGGCGCTCACCCACTGGTCTGTGCGGTGAGTTTTCATCTGGATTTCCCCGCAGGGCCGGTGGCTTTTCAAATTTATTTTTGGAGTAAGCCATGAGCGCATTGAAACCTGCAAGCACCACCGAAGACTATAAAATTGCCGACCTGAGCCTGGCCCAATGGGGCCGCAAGGAACTGGCGATTGCCGAGACCGAAATGCCTGGCCTGATGGCCATCCGTGAAGAGTTCGCCAAGGCCCAGCCTCTAAAGGGCGCGCGCATCACCGGCTCTCTGCACATGACCATCCAGACTGGCGTGCTGGTCGAGACCCTGCAAGCCCTGGGCGCAGATGTGCGTTGGGCATCGTGCAACATCTTCTCTACCCAAGACCACGCGGCCGCAGCGTTGGTGGCCAAGGGCACCCCCGTGTTTGCCTACAAGGGTGAAACCCTGGACGACTACTGGGACTACACCCACCGCATCTTTGAATTTGGCGGCAAGAAGGGCAGCGCGGCCGAAGGCCCCAACATGATCCTGGACGACGGCGGTGATGCCACGCTGCTGATGCACCTGGGCGCCCGCGCCGAAAAGGACATCAAGGTCCTGGCCAAGCCCGGCAGCGAAGAAGAAATCTGCCTGTTCAAGGCCATCAAGGCCAAACTCAAGGTCGATCCCACCTGGTACAGCCGCCGCCTCAAAAACATCATTGGCGTGACGGAAGAGACCACCACCGGCGTGATGCGCCTGGAAGAAATGTCCGCCAAGGGCACATTGGCTTTCCGCGCCATCAACGTGAACGACTCGGTGACCAAGAGCAAGTTTGACAACCTGTATGGCTGCCGCGAATCGCTGGTCGACGCCATCAAGCGCGCCACTGACGTGATGATCGCCGGCAAAGTGGCCGTGGTCGCTGGTTACGGTGACGTGGGCAAGGGCTCGGCCCAGGCACTGCGCGCCCTGAGCGCCCAGGTGTGGGTGACCGAGATTGATCCCATCAACGCCCTGCAGGCTGCTATGGAAGGCTACAAGGTCGTCACCATGGAATACGCCGCTGACAAGGCCGACATTTTCGTGACCGCCACCGGCAACAAGAACGTCATCACCTACAAGCACATGGAGGCCATGAAAGACCAGGCCATCGTTTGCAACATTGGGCACTTCGACAACGAAATCGACGTTGCCTCCCTGGAAAAGCTGAAGTGGGAAGAAATCAAGCCCCAGGTGGACCACGTGATCTTCCCGGCCAAGGGCAAGAAGCCTTCCAAGCGCATCATCCTGCTGGCCAAGGGCCGTCTGGTGAACCTGGGTTGCGGCACCGGCCACCCCAGCTTTGTGATGTCTTCGAGCTTTGCGAACCAGACGATCGCCCAGATCGAACTGTTCACCAAGCCCAAGGAGTACAAGAACGGCAAGGTCTATGTGCTGCCCAAGCACCTGGACGAGAAAGTGGCGCGCCTGCACCTGAACAAGGTTGGCGCCATGCTGTCCGAGCTGTCTGATGAGCAGGCTGCCTACCTTGGCGTCAGCAAGTCCGGCCCGTACAAAAAAGACACTTACCGCTACTAAGCCAAGGCCTGCATGCGTATTGACCAACTGCTGGTCCAGCGTGGGCTGGCCAGTACCCGCTCTCAGGCCCAGCGCCTGATTGCGGATGGCGTGGAGTGGCTGAACCTGGACACCTGGAAACGCGTGGCCAAGAACGGCGACGAGGTGCCCGAATCGGCCGACATCCGTCTGCTGGACGACTCCGAGGCGCGCTATGTGTCCCGCGGTGGTCTGAAGCTGGAGGCAGCACTCAAAACCGTGGGCCTGTCGGTGGCAGGGCTGCGCTGTCTGGACGTGGGGCAGAGCACCGGTGGCTTCACCGACTGCCTGCTCAAGTCTGGCGCGCTGTCCGTGGTCGGTGTGGATGTGGGCAGCGCCCAGTTGCACCCCAGTCTGCGTCAGGACCCGCGCGTGCTGTGCGTCGAAGGCGTCAATGCCCGTACGCTAAGTGCTACTGATTTGATAGCTGCTTACGCAAAGAGCACGGGGGCTGAAGGCCATTTTGATGTGGAAGATGCGTCTTCCGACGACTGGGACGAAGACCTGGACGATGAGGATGCTGCCGAGGCGGATGACGAGCCCGAAGCGGTGGAGTTGCCTGCGGAGTTTGCCCCCCCGTTCGACCTGCTGGTAGCGGACCTGTCCTTCATCTCGCAGACGCTGGTGCTGCCGGCAGCCGTTCCCCTGTTGAAAGACGGTGGAACGCTGCTGACGCTGGTCAAGCCGCAGTTCGAGTTGCAGCCCGGCCAGGTGGGCAAGGGCGGCATCGTGAAAGACCCCGAGATGTACCCCATCGTGGAACAGCGCTTGCGCGACACCTGTGCCGACCTGGGCCTGAAGGTGACCCACTGGTTCGACTCGCCGATCGCTGGTGGCGATGGCAACCGTGAATTTTTCATCTGTGCCCGCAAGACCGGGACCAAGAAAGTCTGAGAGGGGTTTCCCCATGCAGAACAACGACCACTTCCCCGTCAGTCTGGAATTCTTCCCACCCAAAACGCCCGAAGGTGCCGAGAAGCTGCGTATTGCGCGCCAGCAGCTCTACGCACTCCAGCCCGAGTTCTGTTCGGTGACCTTTGGTGCTGGTGGTTCAACCCAGGAAGGCACGTTCAATACCGTGCGTGACATTCTGGCCGAGGGCGTTAGCGCGGCTTCGCACTTCTCCTGTGTCGGCGCGACCAAAGAGACGGTGCGTGCCCAGCTGGCCACCCTCAAGGCCATGGGCGTAAAGCGTCTTGTGGCCTTGCGGGGTGATTTGCCCAGCGGCTACGGTGCCGGCGGCGAGTTCCAGTACGCCAGCGATCTGGTGGCGTTTATCCGTGCCGAGACGGGCAATGACTTCCACATTGAAGTGGCGGCCTACCCCGAAGTGCATCCGCAAGCCAAGTCACCCGCCAGCGACCTGCAGGCGTTTGCCACCAAGGTCAAGGCAGGTGCGGATTCGGCCATCACCCAGTACTTTTACAACGCGGATGCGTACTTCCGCTTCCAGGACGAGGTGGATGCGCTGGGTATCACGGTGCCGGTCGTGCCCGGCATCATGCCCATCACCAGCTCGACGCAACTCATGCGTTTTTCCGACACCTGTGGGGCCGAGATTCCGCGCTGGATCCGTCTGCGTCTGCAGAGCTTTGGTGACGATACCGCGTCCATCAAGGCGTTTGGCCTGGATGTGGTGACCGACCTGTGCGAACAGCTGCGTGCAGGTGGTGCACCGGCCATCCACTTCTACACCATGAACCAGAGCGCGCCCACGCTGGCGCTGTGCGATCGGCTGGGGCTGCTGTCCTGATGCACCCAACCCGCTGACCCCATAATGGAAGCGATTCCGCCTTGGGGCGGGGGGCTGCGAGAGGTTGCGATGGTCACGATAGGAAAACCATGAGATTGGCGTTTGGCATGCGTCTGGGATGGTTGTGCCTCGGTGCCGTGTGGGGTGGTCTGGCGCTGGCTCAACCCGCAGGATCCGCGCCGCTGCCCATGGGGTTCGAAACCGCCTGGGAGCAGCTTCGCGCGCATTCAGGCAAGCTGGCGGCAGCCCAGTCGGCACTGCAGGGCAAGCAGTTGCAGGCCGAGGGCCTGCAGGGACTGGGAGGCCCCTCCGTGGCAGTGTCGGCCGCCACATATTCCTACAACGCCAACCTCACACTCGACCTGGACCCGATCAACCAGCGCCTGGCCCAGCTCGGCCAGCAGTTTCAGGCGCCCATGGCAGGAGTGCCTGTGACGCCGGTCACTGTCGGCTCCCTGCCGCAAAGCTATACCTACAACCACCATGGCAGCGGCAACACGGCTTCGGTATCACTGATGTGGCCGCTGTACGTGGGCGGCGCCACCCAGGCCGCGCGCGCGCTGGTGGCGGCACAGGGAGACGAGGCCCAGGCCGATGCCCAGCGCACCGGGCATGAACTGATGACGCTGCTGGTGCAGCGCTATTTCGGCGCCCAACTGGCCGCGCGCGCAGCGAGCCTGCGCCAGGCCGCTTACGGCAATGTGCAGGAGCACGATCGTGCGGTGGAGAAGATGCTCGCGGCTGGCGTGGTGTCGCGCGTGGAGCGGCTGCAGGCCCGCGCCGCAGTCGAAGACGCACGGCGCAATGCGCTCAAGGCCCAGGACGATGCGGAGCTCTCCAGCATTGCGCTGGCACGTACCGTGGGCGCCAGCGCGCAGGTGATTCCGCAGTCGCCGCTGTTTGTCTGGAGCACCCCGGTGCAGCCGATGGACTACTTCCTGCAGGCGGCCCTGCAGCACCATCCGGGGCTGGCCAAGGTGGCAGCCAAGAAAGCGCAGGCCGAGAGCCTGCATGCCGGCGAAGAAGGTCTGCGCAAGCCCCAGGTATTCGCTTTCGGCCAGCACGCACTGACCTCCGGTAACCCGGACTGGGTGGCGGGCGTGGGCGCACGCTGGACGCTCTACGACCCGGTGGACCGCGACAAGATGGCTGCCGCCTCGCAGCAGCAGATTGCCCAGGCCGAGCACACCGATGCCCAGGCCCGCAACGACATTGCCCTGCTGGTGGAACGCAACTGGCGTGTGCTGGAGCAGGCGCGGCGCCAGTTCCTGAGCATGCAGCCTGGTGCCGAAGTGGCCGACGAAGTGCTGCGCCTGCGCAAGGCCGGACTGAGGGAGGGCACCAGCACGGCGGTGGACCTGATGGATGCGGAAATGTATGTGGTCAAGGTGCAGACCGAGCGCGCCCAGGCGGCCTACGACTACGTGGTGGCACTGGCCAGCCTGCTTGAAGGCTGTGGTTTGTCTGAAGAGTTTGCCGCCTACATGGCGCGCGCCGATGTGAAGGTGGAATGACGATGCAGCACAAGACGTTGGCCGTGGGCGCACTGGCCGTGGCAGTGGTGGGATTTCTGGGCTACGGTCTGTGGCGTGCCGGGCAACCGGCCCCCGAGGTGTTCCAGGGGCAGATGGAGGCGCGCGAGACCGACATCGCCGCCAAGGTGCCCGGCCGCATCGCGCAACTGCTGGTCAAGGAAGGTGACTTGGTGCAGGTCGGCACACCGCTGATACGCATGGACAGCCCGGAGGTCAACGCCAAGCTGGCCCAGGCCACGGCCGCGCAGGAGGCCGCCCAGGCCGTGGCGGCCAAGGCCCAGGCGGGCGCCCGTCCGCAGGAAGTGGAGATGGCACGCATGAACTGGCAGCGCGCCGAGGCCGCCGCCGAGCTGGCCAAGGTGTCATTCCAGCGCGTCGAGAACCTGTCCAGGGATGGGCTGGTGCCGGCCCAGAAGCGTGACGAAGCCGAGGCCAATTTCAAGGCCTCGCGTGACGCCGCCATTGCCGCCAAAGCCCAGTACGACATGGCCCGCACCGGTGCCCGTGCCGAGGACAAGGCCGCTGCCAGCGCCCAGGTGCGCCAGGTCAGCGGTGTGGTGGCTGAAGTGGAGGCCGCCAAGGCCGAGACCGAATTGCACAGCCCGATCGCCGGCGAGGTGTCCAAGGTATTGGCCAAGGCGGGCGAACTGTCCCCGCAGGGCGTGGCCCTGGTCAGCGTGGTGGATCTGAAAGACCAGTGGGTGGTGCTCAATGTGCGCGAAGACCGCCTGCAGCGTTTTGCGCTGGGCTCCGAGTTCGATGCCACGCTGCCGGCGCTGCGCGACAACGGTGTGTTGCGCACGGTGCGCTTCAAGGTGTTCTACAGCGCGCCACTGCCTGACTTTGCCACCTGGCGCGCTACGCGCAGCGGGCAGGGCTTTGATGCCCGGACCTTCGAAGTGCGGGCCCGTCCGCTGGCCCCTGTCGCGGACGCCCGCCCTGGCATGAGTGTGCTGGTGCAGTAGGCTCATCGACTGCGGATGGGTAGAAAAATATGCCACTAGCCCCCGTGGATAGTGCGCAAGGCGCTATAAATGTTGTAGCGTTTTCTGCGCGGCGCGAAGTGGCGCTGCTGCGCTCGCGCCCCTGGGATCTGGCCATGATTACCTGGGTGCCGGCGCTGGCCTGCCTGCTGCTTTGGTGGATTTTTTCGGCCGGGTTGCCGACGCGCCTGCCCATCGGGCTGGTGGATGACGACCATTCCGCCCTGTCGCGCCAGCTCACCCGATTTCTGGATGCCACGCCGGGCTTGGCGGTGGCAGTTCGCTATGCCAATGCCGCCGAAGCCGAGCGCGGCCTTCGCAGTGCCGAGGTGTACGCGGTGGTGCGCATTCCCGGTGATTTCACGCGCACGGTCAAGCAGGGGCGTGCGGCCCAGGTCACGCTGCTGCACAACGCACAACTGGGCACGCACTCGGGACTGATCCAGCGTGATGTGCGTACCGTGGTCGGTACGCTGTCGGCGGGCATCGAGATGGCGGCACGCAACAAACGCGGCGAACCCGCACAGACGGTGCGCGTGAGCATGGAGCCGGTACGTACCGGCATGGTGACGCTGTTCAATGCATCGCTGGACTACGAGCAGTTCCTCGCGGCAGCGCTGCTACCGGCACTGTTGCACATTCTGGCCATGACAGCCGGGGCCTGGAGCGTGGGTCGCGAACTGCGCGACCGCACGGTGGCGCAGTGGCTGGGCGCGCACCCCACTTTCCGCCAGGTGCTGGGCGCCGTGGCGGGCAAGCTGTGGTGGTCCTGGCTGGGCTTGGGACTCGTAGGCACGGCTGCGCTGGTGGGCATCACCTGGGGGAGGGGCTGGCATCCGGCCGGATCGGTGGCGTGGACCTGCCTGGCCCTGTGGGTGTTTCTGGCGCTGTCGATCGCCATGGGTGCTTTGGCGGCTTCGGCCACGCGCTCGCTGCGCACGGCGTTGTCGGCCACCGGCTTCATCACGGCCCCGGCATTTGCGTTCGGTGGCGTGGGCTTTCCGATTCTGGCCATGCCCTGGGGGGCGCAGCTGTGGGCCAGGGCGCTGCCGTTTACCCACTACATCCGTGTGCAGATGGAGCAGTTGCAGATGGGTGCGCCGCTGGCGGTGTCGCTGGCCACGCCGCTGTGGATGCTGCTGGCTTCGGCGCTGTTGCTGCTGGCCAGTACCCTGGGGTTGCGCGCCGCCGCTGACCGACCGGCCACCTGGGGGAAGCGCTGAATGGCGACTTTCGCACGCTCATGGTGGAACACCCTGCAGGCAGTCTGGGCTGACAAGGGGGTGCTGTTGTTGCTGGTCATTGCGCCCGTGCTGTACGGATTCTTCTACCCTTGGCCGTACATGCAGCAGGCGGTAACGCGCGTGCCGGTCGCGGTGGTGGATCTGGACCACAGCAGCCTGTCGCGCCAGATCACGCGTTTTGCCAGTGCCAACCCGCGCCTGGACGTGCGCTGGGTGGGTGGTGACCTGCATGCGGCGCAACAGGCGCTGTGGGCGGGCGAGATCGAGGGATTTGCGGTGTTGCCGCAGGACCTCAAACGGCATGTGGTGCGTGGCCAGTCTGCGGTGGTCACGGTGGAAGGGGATGGTGCCTATGCCCTGCTCAACAAGGCCGTGCTGTACGGATTTGCCGAGGCGGTGGGCACGGTGTCTGCCGGGGTGGAGATCAAGAAGCTGCAGGCGGCCGGTCAGGGTGCGCGGCAGGCCGCGGCCAGTCGCAATCCGGTGGGCACGCAGATGCTGCCGCTGTTCAACCCGACGGAGGGCTACGGCAGCTACGTGGTGCCTGCCGTGGCCCTGCTGATCCTGCAGCAGACGCTGCTGATGGGGGCGGCCATGCTGGTGGGGACCTGGGTTGAGGTGGGGCAGCACCGCGCCAGCCCTGCGCAGTGGTTGGGGCGCATTGCCGCGCTGGCCAGTGTGGGCGCAATGGCGGGGCTGTTCTATTTCGGCTGGGAATTCACCGTGCAGGACTTCCCGCGTGGCGGCAATCCGCTGGGGGCACTGGTGCTGCTGGCGGTCTACATGCCGGCAGTGGCTTGTCTGGGATGCCTGTTGGGGGTGTGGTTTGCCGATCGGGAGCGGTCGATGCAGGTGCTGTTGCTCACCTCGCTGCCGATGGCGTTTGTGTCCGGCTTTTCCTGGCCGTCCGAGGCCCTGCCGTGGCCGCTACAGGGGTTGCGCTGGCTGATCCCCAGTACCTCGGGCATCCAGGCGTCGCTGCGGCTCAACCAGATGGGCGCACCACTGGGCGATGTGGCGGGTCCGTTGACCGTGCTGCTGGCGTTGGCGCTGGGCTTGGGTGCGCTGCTGCTGTGGTGGGCCCGGCCACGCGGTGCGGGCGTCCGGCCGGCGCTGTGAAGGTCAGCCGCCGCCTGATTCCAGGCTGAAGGCCGCGTTGCTGTCCTGGCCTAGCAGTTCCACCATTTGCGGCAAAGCGTCCTTCAGGGCGGCCTTGAGCGTATGCGGCGGGTTGATCAGGAACATGCCGCTGGCGGGCAGGCCAGGGCGGACCACTTCGCCTTGTTCATCCTGCGTCAGCTTGCTGGACTTGACGGTCAGCGTGGCGTGCAGCCAGGCTTTGCCGGACTTGTTGGCCAGGGTTTTCAGCTTCTTGGGCAGGTCGTGCGCTTCGGGACGCGGGATGATGGGGTACCACACCGCATAGGTGCCGGTGGCAAAGCGCTGCATGGCGTCGGCAACCATGGCCACCACGCGGGCGTAGTCGTGTTTGACCTCGTAGCTGGGGTCGCACAGCACCAGTGCGCGGCGCGACGGCGGTGGCAAAAACTTTTTCAGGCCTTCAAAGCCGTCTTCACGCAGGATGGCGACCTGGCGTCCGGCTTCGAGCTGGGCGATGTTGGAGGTCAGTGTCTTGATGTCGGTGGGATGCATTTCCCACAGCTTGAGCTTGTCGCGGCCGCTCAGCAGGCTCTGGATAATGAAGGGCGAGCCGGGGTACACGCTCCAGTGGTTGGTGGTGTTGAAGCCCGCCACCATGTCGATGTAATCCTTTAGGGCCGGGGCGTAAGGCTCTTTGGGCTGGGTGGCTACCAATTTGAGGAAGCCGTCCGCCGCCTCGGCGCTGGTCTTGGCGTAATCGCCGTCCAGGCGGTACAGGCCGGCACCGGCGTGGGTGTCAAACACATTGAGTGCGGCCTCTTTTTGCGTCATGTGGCGCAGCACCGCCAGCAAAACGGTGTGCTTGAGAACGTCGGCATGGTTGCCGGCATGGAAGGCGTGGCGATAACTGAACATGGGGGAATGGTAACCTTTCAGGCCCCAAATTGCCTAAATTGCCAAGGTTTCGTATAATCAAAGGCTTCGCAGCGATTTTGTGGCTCCGCGGCGAAGCAACTCTCAGTATCGTCTCACGACCGTGCGCCGAGTGATCCCCACCTAAGAGATCCCATTAGAGGAACGCCGACCGTGGAAAAGAGCCCGACAAACCTTCTTTTAAAGAGAAATCTCATGTCTACTTTCAGCGCAAAACCCGCTGAGGTCGTGCACGAGTGGTTTGTGATTGACGCGACCGACAAGGTCCTCGGACGAGTAGCCAGCGAAGTTGCTCTCCGTTTGCGCGGCAAACACAAGGCCATTTACACGCCTCACGTCGATACCGGCGATTTCATCATCGTCACCAATGCAGCCCAGCTGCGCGTCACCGGCGCCAAGTCGCTGGACAAGGTGTACTACCGCCATTCGGGTTACCCCGGCGGTATTTCGTCCACCAACTTCCGTGACATGCAAAA
>Ga0209277_10000023_pt1 | contig 104709 bp, 99 predicted proteins | sample JI81AbrownDNA_FD_187503 | JGI IMG/M metagenome (GOLD analysis project Ga0209277, IMG submission 187503) | Wastewater effluent complex algal communities from Wisconsin, to seasonally profile nutrient transformation and Carbon sequestration -... | ecosystem: Engineered > WWTP > Effluent > Algae... | reverse complement strand
CCACCTCGGTGCAAGACCGATACTCTGCACAACTTCGTATATTTCGCCATGAGTACATTACACGCTGAATTACACCGCCTCTACCTCTTGGACGCACCCGGCAGCGCCCCGGATACTGCAGAGCCCAGTCTGGTGGCCTCCGATGGAACCGTACGGGCCATGGTTCTGGAGTTGGCCCGGCCCGCCGAATGGGGCATCCTGTCTGCAGTATGGCGTGGGGTCCAGACCGATCTGGAGCTGCCCGCGCCCGCGATCGCTGTCTCTGGAGTGGATGCTTATCAGCTGTGGTTCTCGCTGTCTGTCCCTGTGCCCGCCCCCCAGGCGCACGCCTTCCTGGAGGCGTTGCGTGTGCGTTACCTGAGCACGGTTGCGCCAGCACGCATCAGCCTCTTGCCCGCCACCGATATAGCGGAGCCAACGGAAACCCTGCATGCCAGACTGATCCCCGCGCTGCAAAAGGAAACCGGCATGTGGTCCGCGTTTGTGACCCCGGACCTGGCGTCCATCTTCTCTGACGAACCCTGGCTCGACCTGCCTCCCAATCCGGATGCGCAGGCCAATGTCCTGTCGCACCTTGAGAGCATCAAACCCGCGATTTTCCAAGCCGTACTGAAGCAGATCAGTCCGTCTGTCAGTGCGGCGCCTACAGGGGTTGCGCCTGCATCGCCTCCCCAGGAGGGCGGGCTGGACCCGTTTCAATTTCTGCAAGACGTCATGAACAATCCGGCCATTGAACTCAGCCATCGCATTGCAGCGGCCGAGGCGCTATTGCCCTACTCCCAGGGCCACAAGGGCCTGTAGTACATTGAGTCACATCCCATCGATTCATCCCCAACGCACATGCTCGACGAACTCCCCCCGTTTCTGATCCACTGGCTGATCACTTCGGTCTCCCTGTGGGTGGCCAGTTACCTGTTCCGTGGCATCCGGTTTGCAGACACCTCGTCCCTGGTGATTGCCGCGCTGCTGCTGGGCCTGGCCAACGCCATTGTCAAACCCCTGCTCATCGTGCTGACCCTGCCACTGACGGTGCTGACCCTGGGATTTTTTCTGCTGGTGATCAACGCGCTGATGATCCAGCTGGTGTCGCGCCTGGTCAGCGGGTTTAGCGTGTCGGGCTTCTGGACCGCCTTCTTTGCCGCCATCTTCCTGTCGGTGTTCAGTTTTGTACTGAGCGCCTTTCTGCTGGGTGGCAGTCCGGCCCACCCGGTCCAGATGCCGCACAGCGGGGTGTGGCTATGACGGCGCCTGTGCAACCTGGGCCAGCGTCCCTGCAACCGACTGCCATGGTGAACTCAGACCACCCAGCCGTGGTGGCGTTTGCGCGCGAACATGCGCAAGGCGCCACGGACCGTGAGCGCGCTGTAGCTCTGTACTACGCCGTGCGCGATGGTTTCCGCTACGACCCCTACAGCCTGGACCTGACCCCCAAGGGCATGCAGGCCAGCACGGTGCTGGAAACCGGCCTGGGCTGGTGTGTGCCCAAGGCCACGCTGCTGACAGCGGTGTGCCGCGCCGCCGGCATTCCGGCCCGGCTGGGTTACGCCGATGTGCGCAACCACCTGTCCACCGAACGCATGCGCCAGTCGATGCAGACTGACGTGTTTGTGTGGCATGGCTTCTCCGATATCTGGCTCGACGGCGCGTGGCGCAAGGCTACGCCGGCGTTCAACCTCAGCCTGTGCGAAAAGTTTGGTTTTCTGCCGCTGGAATTCAACGGCGTGGACGATTCGATTTACCACCCGTTTGACCGCAGCGGCCAACGCCACATGGAGTACCTGCGCCAGCACGGCAGTTTTGACGACGTGCCGCTGGAGCCCATGATCGCGGACTTCGCCAAGTACTACCCCGGCATGGGCCATCTGTCCAGTGCGCTCCAGAGCGCCGACTTTGATGCCGACGTCTCCAGAGAGGTCAACCCCGGAACTACTCCACGCGGGTAATCGCGTTGGGCTTGAAGCCCAGGTCCGCCGCCTTGCCCTTGCGGCCACGCGCCGCACGGGCGTTGTTGAGACTGCGGATTTCCAGCGTCTCGTCACGCTCCTTGCCACCGCGGCCAATGCCGTCGATGCGGATGCTGCGGGTGTAGGCCGCGGCACCAGCCAGCGTGTCTTTGGCTTCCAGATCGATCAGCATCAGGCCACGGCCACCCTTGTCCATGGATTTGAGTTCGCTGATCTCGAAGGTCAGGATGCGCCCGCCAGTGGATGCACAGGCCACATGGGTGGCCGGCGTCACCAGTGCGCCCGGTGTACCGGGCGTAACCACCTTGCCTTGTGCGCCGGACACCAGGGACGGGCAGCACAACGTCTCGCCATCACCAATGGACACAAATGCCTTGCCAGCCTTCTGGCGCGACACCATGTTCTCCACCGTGGCCATGAAGCCATAGCCGCCGGTGCTGCTGAGCAGCAGCGTGGCAGCAGCCGGGCCGGCAAAGTAGTACAGCAGTTGCGTACCGGCCTCCAGCTCGATCAGTGTGGTGACGGGCTGGCCATCGCCACGCCCCCCCGGCAGCAGCGACACCGCTACCGAGTACACGCGCCCATTGGAACCAAACACCAGCAGCGTATCCACCGTGCGGCACTCGAAGGTGCCATACAGGCCATCGCCCGCCTTGAAGGCAAACGTGGACGCTTCATGCCCATGCCCGGTACGTGCACGCACCCAGCCTTTCTGGCTGACAACCACGGTGACGGGCTCGTCCACCACCTTGACTTCGGCCACGGCTTTCTTCTCGGTCTGGATCAGCGTGCGGCGCGGGTCGGCAAACACCTTGGCATCGGCCTCAATCTCCTTGACCATCAGGCGGCGCAGCGCGGCGGGGCTGCCCAGAATTTCTTCCAGCTTGCCTTGTTCCGTGCGCAGCTCGGAGAGCTCCTGCTCGATCTTGATGGCTTCAAGCCGCGCCAGTTGGCGCAGGCGAATTTCCAGGATGTCTTCAGCCTGGCGGTCAGAGAGGCGGAAGCGCTCCATCAGCGCTGCCTTCGGTTCGTCCGACTGGCGGATGATGGCAATCACTTCGTCGATATTGAGCAGAACGAGCTGGCGACCTTCCAGAATATGGATGCGGTCCAGCACCTTGCCCAGGCGGTGGCGACTGCGGCGCTCGATGGTGCCCTGGCGGAACGCAATCCACTCGCTCAGCATCTGGCGGAACGACTTTTGCGTGGGCCGGCCATCCAGCCCCACCATGGTGAGATTGATGGGCGAGGAGGTTTCCAGGCTGGTGTGCGCCAGCAGTGCGGTGATCAGCTCCTGCTGCTCAATGCGGCTGGTCTTGGGTTCGAACACCAGGCGCACCATGGCGTCCTTGTTCGACTCATCGCGCACGACATCGAGCACGCTGAGAATGCTGGCCTTGAGCTGGGTCTGGTCCTGGCTTAGTGCCTTCTTGCCGGCCTTGACCTTGGGATTGGTCAGCTCCTCAATTTCTTCGAGCACGCGCTGGCTGCTCACGCCAGGTGGCAACTCAGTCACCACCAGTTGCCATTGACCACGCGCCAGGTCCTCAATCTTCCAGCGTGCCCGCACTTTGAGCGAACCGCGACCGCTGCGGTAGGCATCGGCAATGTCGCCAGCCGGGCTGATGATCTGGCCACCACCGGGAAAGTCGGGGCCGGGTACCAGCGCAAACAGATCGTCGTCCGAAAGTGTGGGCGACTTGATGAGCGCCACGCAGGCATCGGCAATTTCGCGCAGGTTGTGGCTGGGGATTTCGGTGGCCAGGCCCACGGCGATACCGCTGGCCCCGTTGAGCAGCGAGAACGGCAGGCGCGCAGGGAGCTGCTTGGGCTCTTCGGTAGAGCCATCGTAGTTGGGCTGGAAGTCCACGGTGCCCTGGTCGATCTCGTCGAGCAGCAGGCTGGTAATTTTGGACAGGCGTGCTTCGGTATAGCGCATGGCGGCCGCGCCATCCCCGTCTCTGGAGCCGAAGTTTCCCTGGCCGTCCACCAATGGATAGCGCTGCGAAAAATCCTGCGCCATGCGCACCAGCGCGTCGTAGGCCGACTGGTCGCCGTGCGGGTGGAAACGGCCCAGTACATCGCCCACCACGCGGGCGCTCTTGACCGGCTTGGCACCGGTGTTGCCATTGGGGCCACCAAAACCCAGCCCCATGCGGGACATGGAATACAGAATGCGCCGCTGCACCGGCTTGAGGCCATCACAGACATCGGGCAAGGCGCGGCCCTTGACCACGCTCAGCGCATATTCCAGGTAGGCCCGCTGGGCGTAGGTGGCCAGGTTGAGCTGGTCATCGCCCTCGGGCGCAGACGCAGCAAAGTCAAGAATGGGTTGGTCGGTCATGAAAACTAGTCAACTGCAATAGAAGAATCAGAAGGAGCGCCGATGCGGATGGGCGGCACCATGTTGCCGCGGCCCGACTGCACCAGTGCGTAGGGTTCGCGCGGCGCGGTCAGCACAAAGCCGGGGCCATACGGCTCGGTGCGTGCGGACTTGGGAGCCACCGGCGCCGGTGGAGGTTTGAGCACGGTGTAGAGCTGCGTGACCATGGCCACGTAATCCTGCGTTTCACGGTAATTGGGGATGGCGTTGCCGGCCTTCTGCACCGCACCCTCACCGGCGTTGTAGGACGCCAATGCCAGATCGAGCCGGCCGGGGAACAGATCGATCAGGAACCGCAGGTAGCGCGCGCCCAGCTGCAAATTCATGCGCGGGTTCTTCAGCTTGGATTCCACCGAAGACCAGCGGTCGCTGTCCACGCCAAAACGCCGCGCGGTATCGGGCAGCACCTGCATGAGGCCAATGGCGCCTTTGCTGGACACGATCTCGGGATCAAAAGCCGACTCCACCGCGATCACACCCTGCAGCAGTTCGTAGTCGATGCGGTAGATGCGCGCGGCTTCGTGAATCAGCGGCTGCAACTGGCGGTAGCGTGGCGACGACTCAAAAAACGCCGCCAGCTTGGGGCGCAGGTCCTTGAGTTCCGGTGGACGGGCGGGTGCATCCTCCGCCGCCGCGTCGCTGCTCTGTGCAGGCGCGGGCCCGCGGTAAAACAGCTCATACCGGTCGTCCACGCGTTGGGGTGCGAAATGGGCTTCACCCTGGGCGTCCACATGCACCCAGACATCGGCTTTGGCATGAAATGTGGCCATACCCCCCGCCAATAGTGCGCAGGTAGCTATGCTTTTTATAGCATTGAGCGACAAAATACGCCAGGCAGACATCAGACGTCAATCTCCACCGAGTCGCCATGCAACTCCATCAACTCCCGCCGGGCAGCGGCTTCACCTTTGCCCATGAGCTTGGTGATCAGCGCCTCGGTGGCGCCAAAGTCGATAGCACCCAGTTCCACCGGCAACAGACGGCGGGTGTCAGGATTCAGCGTGGTGTCCCACAACTGCTCGGCATTCATCTCGCCCAGGCCTTTGAAGCGGCTGATGGCCCAAGCGCCTTCACGCACACCCTCTTTGCGCAGCTTGTCCAAGATGGCGGTGAGCTCGCCTTCGTCCAGCGCATAGGCCTTGCTGGCCGGCTTTTTGCCACGTGCAGGCGCATCGACGCGGAACAGCGGCGGACGGGCCACGAACACATGCCCGGTCTCGATCAGCTTGGGGAAATGGCGGAAAAACAGCGTCAGCAGCAGCACCTGGATGTGCGAGCCATCCACATCCGCATCGGACAGGATGCAGACCTTGCCATAGCGCAGGCCGCTCATATCGGGCGTGTCGTTGGGGCCGTGGGGGTCCACACCGATAGCGACGGAAATGTCGTGGATTTCGGTGTTGGCAAACAGCCGGTCGCGGTCCACTTCCCAGGTGTTGAGCACCTTGCCACGCAACGGCAGGATGGCCTGGTTTTCCTTGTCGCGGCCCATCTTGGCGCTACCGCCAGCGGAGTCGCCCTCGACCAGAAACACTTCGTTGTAGAGGATGTCGCGGCTTTCGCAATCGGTGAGCTTGCCCGGCAGCACGGCCACGCCTGAGCTCTTGCGCTTCTCCACCTTCTGGCCGGCCTTCTGGCGCGTCTGCGCGGCTCTGATCGCCAGCTCGGCCAGCTTCTTGCCGTATTCGACGTGCTGGTTGAGCCACAACTCCAGCGCCGGACGTACAAAGCTCGACACCAGCCGCACCGCGTCGCGGGAATTCAGGCGCTCCTTGATCTGGCCCTGGAACTGCGGGTCCAGCACCTTGGTGGACAGCACATAGCTGGCACGCGCAAACACGTCTTCCGGCATCAACTTCACGCCCTTGGGCAGCAGCGAGTGCAGTTCAATGAAGCTCTTGACTGCCGTGAACAGGCCATCGCGCAGGCCGCTCTCGTGCGTGCCACCGGCACTGGTGGGAATCAGATTGACGTAGCTCTCGCGCACCGGCTGGCCGTCTTCGGTAAACGCCACACACCACGCAGCACCTTCGCCTTCGGCAAAGTTGTCGCTCTGGCTGTCCGCAAAACCTTCACCTTCAAACAGCGGAATCACAGGGTCGCCATGGAGCGTCTGCATCAGGTAATCGCGCAGACCCGCCTTGTAGAGCCAGTTCTGAGTTTCCTTGGTTTTTTCCTGGACCAGCGTCACGCTGACGCCAGGCATGAGCACCGCCTTGCTGCGCAGCAGGTGGACCAGCTCACCCATGGGCAGGGCGGAAGATTCAAAGTATTTGGCGTCCGGCCAGACGCGCACCGTGGTGCCGGATTTGCGGTCACCCTCGCCTGCCTTGCGGACCTCCAGCGCTTCGGTGACGTCACCGCCCTCAAACACAATGCGCGCCACCGAACCTTCACGGTAACTGGTGGCTTCCAGCCGTTTGCCCAGTGCGTTGGTGACGCTCACGCCCACGCCGTGCAGACCACCGGAGAAGCTGTAGGCGCCGCCCTTGCCCTTGTCGAACTTGCCACCGGCATGCAGACGGGTAAATACCAGTTCAATCACAGGCGCCTTTTCTTCCGGATGCAGTCCGAATGGAATGCCCCGGCCATCGTCCTCGATCGACACCGAACCGTCGGTGTGCAAGGTCACCTTGATTTTTTTGCCATGGCCGGCCAGCGCCTCATCAGCGGCGTTGTCCAGCACTTCCTGAATCACGTGCAGCGGGTTGTCGGTGCGGGTGTACATGCCCGGGCGCTGCTTGACGGGCTCCAGGCCCTTGAGAACGCGAATCGAACCTTCAGAATATTCGGGAGTGGGTTTGGTTGCCATAGACCGCCATTGTAAACGGCTGGCTTGAAATAACTGTATGTCCATAAGGGGTATCCACTTAGCTCCAGCGAGCACAATATACTGGATATATAGCCAGTTTTTGCATTCTATCCAAGACGCCGGAATGTTCAAGCTTTAGCAGTGGCTTTACGCTTGGCTGGCTTGCGGCGCTTGGTGGCTTTGACTACTTGCGCATATGTCACTGGCTCTGTGACTACAGCCTGTTGAAGTAGCCGGTAAAACAGCATGCCGCGCGAACTTGACGAGCGCCGATTGAAGCGGAACACGAATTCATCCAGATAGGCATCCAGATGCCCAGGCTGAATCGAGCCATGGTGCGTACCCAAAACCCAGCGCTGCACCAGTGCCGCCACCCGGTGCACCCCAGCCATGGAAACATGGGCTGGAACATCTGAGCCAAGCATGACGGTGCGTTCATGAACGTAGCCCAACTCACTCAAGGACCGATATGCGGCAGAGCCATCTGTGCGTACCCGCGCTTGCGGCTCAATCACATCCTGCACAAATGGAACTACGCAATCTGCCGAGTCGTCGGGGATGCGTCGCAAGCGGATACGCCCAAACCCCTTGGGCTGGAGTATCTCCACAGCGATAGCCATCAGTATTTTGGTCGTACTGTGCTTACGCCCTACAGGTGAAATCGGCTTTTGCCGGTCACTTATAGACAGATAGCTCTCGTCTACCTCTACCAGGCCGTTGAGTTGCTCGCGACCGGGGCGAACCATGGCGCGGCGAAACCGATGCAGCATGGTCCAGGCTGTTTGATAGCTGCCCAAGCCCAACACTCGCTGCAGGCCCAGGGCGCTCACGCCTTGCTTCTGGTTGGTCAAATACCACGCTGCCGCCAACCACACGCGCAACGGTGTGCGGGTCTTGTCAAAGATGGTTCCTGAAGTCACCGTGCTTTGATGTTGGCAAGCCCGACACATCAACCGGGTGCGGCTGGCGCGGTACGCCTCACCGAGGGTGCCGCAGCGTGGACAAACGAACCCATTGCCCCAACGCAGCTTCTCCAGATAGCCAAGACACGCTTCTTCGGTGCCAAACCAATCGAGAAAGTCGTTCCAGTTCTGGGGGTAGTCCTTGCCAGGGATTGGCGCTACTATCTGTAATTCCATCCAGCTAGTCTACAGCGACTGGAGCTAAGTGGATACCCCTTTTATATGTACAGTTCATGAGTGCCAAAACTATCCTCACCAAAGTCTCCCTCCTACGCCGAACTGCATTGCCTGAGCAATTTCAGTTTCCAGCGCGGTGCCTCGCAGCCGGAAGAACTGGTGGAGCGGGCGCACCAGTTGGGCTACAGCGCATTGGCGATTACCGATGAATGTTCGGTGGCGGGGGTGGTGCGGGCGCATGGCGCAGCGCAGCGCCTGGGCATCCAGTTACTCCTCGGCGCGGAATTTCAGGTGGAGTTGCCGGGGCGCGGCGGGGTCTTTACCCTGGTGACGCTGGTGCACAACCTTCAGGGCTGGGGCCATCTGTGCGAGTTCATTACGCTGGCGCGGCGTGCAGCCCCGAAGGGGCAGTACCGCGTGCGCTGGGAGGATGTGACCTGGGCTACGCTGGCCCACTGCGAGGTGTTGCTGTCCTTGCCATCTGCTATCACTATGGAAGCGGCCTGCGCAGTATTGGCGAGGGCTAGCGCTCTATTTTCCTCAGATTCCAGAGCGCGCGTGTGGATCGCAGTCCGCGCAGGCATGGGGGCGGGTGATGCGCTGTCCATGCACCGGATGGAACAGATGGCCAGACTCACCGGCGTGCCGTTGGTGGCCGCAGGCGATGTGCGCATGCACGTGCGATCACGCAAGCCTTTGCACGATGTGCTTACTGCCGTGCGACTGGGCAAACCGGTGGCGCAGTGCGGATTTGCCTTGCAGGCCAATGCCGAGGCGCACTTGCGCACCCGCGCCCGTCTGGCCGCACTGTACCCGGCGGAACTACTGGCCAACACCCTGGTGGTGGCGGAGCGCTGCCATTTCAGCCTGGATGAACTGCGCTACCACTACCCGCTGGAGGCGGTGCTGCCCGGCCACACGCCGGCGCAGACCTTGCGCCAGTACGTGGAGGAGGGCGCTCAGGCGCGTTACCCGCAGGGCGTGCCGGACGACATCCGCCAGCGGGTGGAGCACGAGCTGGCGCTGATTTCGGAGTTGCACTTCGAGATGTATTTCCTTACGGTGCACGACATCGTGCGTTTTGCACGCAGCGAACGCATCCTGTGCCAGGGTCGGGGGTCGGCAGCCAATTCGGTGGTTTGCTACTGCCTGCACATCACCGAAGCCAACCCTGGGGAAACTTCACTCCTGTTTGAGCGTTTTATCTCCAGAGAGCGCAATGAGCCACCTGACATTGACGTGGACTTCGAGCACCAGCGCCGCGAGGAGGTCATCCAGTACATCTACAAAAAATACGGGCGAGAGCGTGCTGCCATTGCCGCCACGGTGATCAGCTACCGGCCCCGCAGTGCGTTGCGCGATGTAGGGCGCGCGCTGGAAATTCCCGAGGCGCTGATCGACGCCATGGCCCAGGAGCACCCCGGCATGTACAGCCGCGATGTGCTGGGCGATCGTTTGCAGTCTGCTATCGAAAAAGTAGCTGATAACGCAGATTCCACGAGGGCTAGACGCCTGGATGGCAATGCGGTCTGCGCAGGTAAAGGAGGAGCCCGCGCAGCGGGCGGGGGACACGGAGCAGACTGCATTGCCATCCAGGCTTGCGACGCGCAGAGGGACATTGCACTTCCATCCCCGCGCCGTCTGCAGCTGTGGCTGGACCTGTCCACCCAACTCCAGCGCTTTCCGCGCCACCTGAGCCAGCATGTGGGCGGCTTTGTGCTGACGCAGGGCCCGCTCACGCGGCTGGTGCCGGTGGAAAACGCCTCCATGCCAGACCGCTCCATCATCCAGTGGGACAAGGACGATCTGTCTGCTGTGGGGCTGATGAAAGTGGATGTACTGGCCCTGGGCATGCTCAGTGCCATACGCAGGTGTATGGAAATGGTGACGCAGTGGCGCAAGCTGCCAGTGCCCCTGCGCATGCAGGACATCCCGCGGGACGACGAGGCCACGTACGACATGATTTGCCGGGCCGATACCGTGGGCGTGTTCCAGATCGAGAGCCGTGCGCAGATGAGCATGCTGCCGCGCCTGCGGCCCCGGTGTTACTACGACCTGGTGGTGGAGGTGGCCATCGTGCGGCCGGGACCGATTCAGGGCGGCATGGTGCACCCGTATCTGCAGGCCCGGAAAAACCCGGAGGCGGCGCAGTCGCCCTACCCGGCCTTGCGGGAAGCCCTGGGGCGCACCCATGGCGTGCCCATCTTCCAGGAGCAGGTCATGCAGATTGCCGTACTGGCCGCTGGCTTTACCCCAGGGGAAGCCGACGGCCTGCGCCGCTCCATGGCTGCGTGGAAACGCCACGGCAACGTCAGCCAGTACCACGACCGGCTGGTGGGCGGCATGGTGGATCGCGGCTACCCACTGGACTTTGCCGAGGCCATCTTCAAGCAGATGGAAGGTTTTGGCGAATACGGCTTTCCCGAGAGCCACGCGGCCAGCTTTGCGCTGCTGGTCTACATCAGTTGCTGGCTCAAGTGGCATGAACCCGCCTGCTTTCTGGCCGCCCTGCTCAACAGCCAGCCGCTGGGCTTCTATGGCCCGGCCCAGCTGGTGCAGGATGCCAGGCGCCATGGCGTGGAAGTCCGTGCAGTCGATGTGGCACACAGCGCGTGGGATTGCACGCTGGAAGCGCCCTCGGAGGACGCCGTGCCTCTGGATGGGCGTGCTGTCCAGCCCGCCATTCGCCTGGGGCTGCGCATGGCCAGCGGACTTGCCCAAGGGGTTGCCGACCGCATCACTGCGGAGCGCGAGAAAGCCCCCTTCGTGAGTACCCAGGATCTGGCCCTGCGTTGTGGGCTGGACGCGGGCGACCTCAAGGCCCTGGCCAGTGCCGACGCCTTGCTGTCGCTCAGCGGCCATCGCCGCCAGCAGGTCTGGGACGCTTCTGCCTTGCGCAAGGCTCCAGCCCTGCTGCAAGGCGTACCGATCCACGAGGATGAGCTTGCGTTGGTGGCTGCGGACGAGGGCGAAGAAGTGACCTTTGATTACGCTGCATTGGGACTCACTTTGCGCTCACACCCCTTGTCCCTGTTGCGTGGGCAGCTATCAAAAATGAAGCTGTTGACCGCTGCGCAAATGCAGCATTACCCCAGTGGCAGGCTGGTGCGGGCCTGCGGCATTGTCACCATGCGCCAGCGCCCGCAGACTGCCAAGGGGGTGGTGTTTGTGACGCTGGAAGATGAAACCGGCAGTGTCAACGTGATCGTGTGGAAGGCGGTCAAGGAGCGCTTTCGCCAGGAGGTCTACCAGTCACGCCTGCTGGCAGTGTATGGTGTGTGGCAGCGCGACGAGGACAGCGGCGGCGAGGTGCGCCATGTCATTGCCCATCGGCTGGTGGATTTGACGCATTGGCTGGGGGAGCTGGCCACCGCCAGTCGGGACTTCCACTAAATGTCAGAGTAGCCGCTCAGGTAGTGGATTGTTGTTCAAGTCCGATTACCCTGCGCACGCAATATTTGCCATCGTTCTTGCCTCTGTACATGGCAGAGTCTGCCAGCTTGAGCAGATTGAATGCATCCGTGCCGTCCAGTGGGGCCAGCGCATAGCCGACGGTCATGCCAATATGGCAGGACTGGGCAGGAAGCACAAAAGGTGCATGGAAAGATTTGATCAGCTTTTCGCCCAGTTCATGGGCTTGCCACGCGCTGTTCAGTCCGCTGGAAACCACCACAAACTCGTCGCCACCCAGGCGCGCAATGATGTCGCTGTTGCGCACGTTGGTTCGCAACCGCTCTGCCACGGCAATGAGCAATTCGTCGCCTACATCGTGACCAAACTGGTCATTGATTTGCTTGAAGCCATCCAGATCCAGCATGTAGATGGCGGTCAGATGGTCAGGTTGTGCCTGCTGGACGACCAGGGGCATGGACGCGTTGAGGCCGCGGCGATTGGACAGACCTGTCAAAGGGTCGGTGTGTGCCATGGAGTGCAGGTGGTCGTGTTACCGTTTGGCATGCTGGGCAGCCGCCTGCAATGCCTTGGTCCGCAGGCCGAGTACGCGCATGAAAATCAGCATGTCGAAAGTAGCCCCCAACTGGAAGGAGTGCAGGGTCCAGAAGTTCACGCCCACTCGCCCCTTGATCACTTCGATGAGCACGGCAGTGGTCACAAAATAGACAGCCCACGCCAGCAGGAAATAAAACCCCACACTGTCCCCGCGTCGGGCCCGGGATATAGCACCGGGGAGACCCAGCAAGGCCGGCGCCAGACCCAGGGAGCTGATGACGGCGGTGACGATGTAGACATCAATCAGGTCCAGCGAAAAGCACACTGCAAAAAACACGGTGAACAAAGCACCTGCCTTCATGAGCCAGCTGAACCACCGTAGCGTATCGGGCCCCTTGAGGGCCTGTTCAATGAACAGAAAGGAGCCTGTCGCAGCAACCAGCGCAGACAGTCCTGCCATATGGGTTTCTGCCCATGCATTTCCTGGCCACAGGTACTGCGAACCTATGCCAAATTGCACCAGCGAAAACAGCATGCTGCCGGTAATCAGGATCGCGTACTTGACGTACAGGTGCTCACCCAGGGTGATCCACTGCGCCAGGCTGTAGACCAGCAGGCACAGGGCCAGTCCGGTCAGTAGCCCCTGCAGCATTTGCTCTTTCAGTGCCGTCACCAAAAACGCGTAGGGTTTGCTCAGTGTCATGGGCAGGATCAGGGAACCTTTGCTCTCAACGCGCAGGTACAGGTCGTAGCGGGCGCCCGGTTGCAAATCCAGACTCACCGCATGCGAGCGGGCGCGGGCGCGCGGATCTTCCGGTGGTTGCAGGCTGCCCACACGTGTCTGGACCACGATGTTCTGGCCGTGGACGGCGTACACGTCAATGCGATTGAGGACGGGGTAGTCGATGTCAAGTACCCACAGGCCGTCGCCGGACACTGACACCGGGATATGCAGCCAGACGGCATCCTTTTGCAGCCCCAGCGTGCCATAGGCAGTGTCGGGTTTTGTAAATTGGCCCAAGGCGCCCATGGCGTCACGGATACCCAGGTTTTTGCCCCCCTCTGGCAGCACGGTGACGTATGGTCAGACTTCCGTTTGGGGCGTGGTGTCTGACAGCACCAGCGGGGAAGGGGCCGCTGAAGCCACCATGGGCAGCAAAACCCAGAGAATGGCCCAGGCAGCCATCAGTCCCTTCAGGGCTTGTCGTAACGCATTGTGTGCCAGTTGGATCATAGGGTGGGGACGCAAGCCATGGATTCTGACTCAAAACCCGGGGCGGTGCAGCTGTGAGCGTCGTGCCAGCCAGACAACCACCATGGCGTTGGTTACCCATAGATAGGCAATCAGAAGAACCGGGCCAATCGGTCGATACAGCACGCGATCCACGGCATGCAGCGATACTGTTTCCACAAGGAACAGCGTCCATGTTGCGGCCGTGCAAGCGAGGGCCAGTCCTGCGTGGGTGCGGCGTCTGGCATTAGCCTTCGTGTTCCATCTTGTTAAAGCGAGTACCAGCGCGGCACCCAAAACGGCCACTAGCAACCACTTCTGGACAATGGCTCTGCCCTGGTACAGGCCTGCCGATTGCAGGGCTGCCGTGACCAGGTCATGCGAGGCGTGACGCATGCCAAGCCATACCTCCATGCACAACAGCAGCTGCAAAGCACTGGTCCACCACCAGGTCCTAGCGGTTGCAGGCAAATGCAAACGCGCATTTCTGGCTGCGTAGGCGGCAGTGAGCGCGCTCACTGCAAATGCAAGCATCCCCGCGATCTGGGTCGGGTTCGGGGGTGAGTCCATTACCATCGTCAGGAAATCTTCCGTATTGAACTTGGGGTGCGTACAGTGAATGTAACGGTTGCCTTGCTTGCTTGGCCGTTGTTGGCGGTCATTATCTTTGCGATGGTCCGTCCGCAGCTCGCGGTGCTGTTGGTGTTTCTGGGGGGCTGGTTGGTACTGCCAGTGGGGGTGTACCCGTCAGGCGCCAGTGCATTGGATTTTCCCTATTGGTTGGTTGGTGCTGCCTTGCCATCGGACATGCTGATTGCCAAGGCGTGGATCGCACCTGCCAGCGCAATGCTGGGTGTGATCTGGAAGGATCGGCAGCGTCTTTCTGGTCTTCGGTGGAGTGCTTTGGATATGCCCATATTGCTCTGGTGTGTGTGGCCGCTATTGCAGTGGACTGTCAGGCCGGAAGTACTGCCGGATGCCGTGTTGTCCAGTGTTTACTTATCCGGAAGTTGGGGGCTGACCTGGCTGCTTGGGCGCCTGTATTTCGGAAATCAGGAGGCGCAGGGTGCGCTGTTGCACGGGCTGGCGTGGGCAGGGTTGGTCTGTCTCCCCATTGCGCTATGGGAGGGCATCTCTGGCCCAGACCTGTACGCGTGGCTGTACCACCCCCACCCTTTCGTGAGCGATGGCGCGGAGCGGTACCTGGGATGGCGTCCCCTGGGTTTTTTCGAGCATGGCAATCAATATGGTCTTTGGGTGAGCCTGTGCGCGTTGGCTTCCATCTGGGTCTGGCGGTGCAGAGTGGTGGGAAAGCAAAGCACCTGGTGGGCGGGTGGGTCGATTGCAGTGGTAGCCATGGCGGTTTTTGCACAGTCGGTGGGGGCTCTGTTATTACTCTGGATCGGCGTGTTCGTGCTGCTGTTGATGGCGCGCATGCGTCTCCAGAAATTCTTCGCAGCTGTGCTGGGCGTTGCGGTTGTCTGCGGGGCGGTGTACCTCAGTGGCGTGGTGCCCGTCACTCAATTGGGAAAAGAGACTGCAGTGGGGCGTAAGGTGGTGGAGGCTTTCAAGGCGTCAGGGCGCGGGTCGTTCACCTGGCGCATCTCTCAGGACCAAAAGGCAATTGCCCTGATAAAGCCGGTTGCGGTGATCGGGCATGGTCAGTGGGACTGGTGGCGTTCGCTGGGTACGCGCCCTTGGGGGCTGGTACTTTTGCTGGTTGGTCAGTTCGGATTGATGGGTTTGGCGTGTGCATTCGGTGCGCTATTGGCCCCTGCCATGGTGACTCTCTGGCGGGCGCCAATCGCCAGATGCTGGCGCCCCGCAGGTGCTCCGATCGTTCTGGCAATCATGACCGTTTTGATGGCGCTGGATGCGATGCTGAACTCTTTCATCTTCTTCCCTGCGCTGATGGCGGCGGGTGCGCTGGTTTCTGACAAATAAAGACGCCGATCTGCCACAGGAAGTCGCTTGGCGGATGGCTGGAATCCGGAATATGTGACACTAGCGGGACCGTTGGATTCATGCCATTCTCTTCAAGGGCCCGTTGTGCGCATCCTGCCGGTTGATGATCACTTCACTTCGGACTGACCCCGGGCCTGCGGGCCCTTTTTTTGTTTTTTTGTATGAACGCTCTGATCTCTCTCTTTCTTGCGTGGAAGCGCCGCATCGCCTGGACTGTCGGCAGCCTGGTGGTGGTGTGGGCAGTGGCCTGGCTGGCCGTCCCCGGACTGGTGAAGAGCCAGGTGGAAGCCAAAGGCAGCGAAGCCCTGGGCAGAAAGCTCACCGTGGGCGCGATCGATTTCAAGCCCTGGTCGCTGGAGCTGACCATCAACGATCTGGCCATTGCATCGGCCGATGGCGCGACCAGCCAGTTCAAGGTGGCGCGGGTGTATGTGGATGCCGAGTTGCAATCGCTGTTGCGCCTGGCGCCGGTGGTCGATGCCATCACGGTCGATGCGCCGCAACTGCAGGTTACCCACCTGAGTGCCGGCCACTACGACTTGGACGATGTCGTAGCCCGGCTCAACAAGCCCTCGAAGGAGCCAGCCGGAGCGCCCCTGCGGTTTGCCTTGCACAACCTGACCCTCAATGGGGGCGAGGTGGATTTCACGGACCGCCTGAATGGCACCGAGCGCAAGCACGTGGTTCGCAAGCTGCATGTCGCGCTACCCTTCCTGAGCAGCCTGGCGTCCCAGCGCGAAGTGAATGTCACGCCCCGCCTGGCATTTGAACTCAATGGCAGCGCCTTTGATACCGCGGCCGAGGGCACCCCGTTTGCCCAGACCCGCAAAGGCGAGGCCACGGTGCGCATCTCCCAATTTGATGTGACGCCGTACCTGCCCTACCTGCCCAAGGGCTTGCCGCTGCAGCTCAAGGCGGCGGTGCTGGACACCGATTTGCGCGTGGCCTTCGAGCAGCAGCCCCGCCTGGCCGTGTCCGTCAAAGGTTCGGCCACGGTGTCCTCGCTGGACCTGGCGGAGGCTGGTGGTCAGGACCTGCTGGGAGTGAAGTCCATCCATGCAGTGCTGGCGGATGTGCGTCCGCTGGAGCAGGTGGTCCGGCTGGAGTCGCTGGAGATCGTGGCGCCGGAGCTGCAGGTGCGGCGTAACCGTGCGGGCCATATCAATCTGGATTTGGCAACCTCCGTCAAATCGAAAAATGCTCCTGAAATCATAGCTGCTAGCGCAAGCAGTACGGGGGCTACAGGCCAAAATGATGCCGAACCTGCTCCTGCTCCTGCAACGCCAGCGCAGACCGCCCAGCCGGCATGGCAGGTGGAACTGGCGCGCTTTGCCTTGCACAAGGGCGCGGTGCACTGGACCGACGATACCCTGGCACCCAGTGCAAAGCGGGATGTGAAGGACATCGAGCTGCAGGTGCAGGCGATCCAGTGGCCTTTTACCGACAAGCCGGCCACGCTGGAAGGCAGTCTGGCAATACCGTCGGGCAATAAAACCGCCCAGTTCGCTTTCAAGGGCACAGGTACCGATGGCGCTGGCAGTGTCGAGGCCACATTGAAGGACCTGCCGCTGGGCGTGGCTGCGCCCTATGTGGCGCAATTCCTGGTACCGCAGGTGGCCGGCGTGCTGGAAGGCGAGGCCCAGGCGCTGTGGAAAGCCGGCCAGTTGCAGCTCAAACTGTCACGGCTGGCGTTGCGCGACTTTGCTCTGGTGGCCGACAAGACCCTGGCCGCTGAATCGCCTGCGCCATTGCCCAGATTCAAATGGCTGGAAATCACCGATGCACAGGTGGACCCGGCAGCCCGCACCGCCAGCGTGGGCAAGGTGGCGCTGCGCGCGCCTTCGGCCACGGTGGATCGGGATGCGCAGGGGCGCTGGATGTTCCAGCGCTGGTTGAAGACGGCTCCTGTGGCTGACACACCAGCCCCTGCCTCTGCCACACATGCCGCAGCGGCTACACCCCCGTGGAAGGTCGCCGTGGCCGAGGTGGCCCTGGACGACGGTGCGGTATCACTGAACGACCGCCTGCCTGCGCGGCCAGTGATGGCAACGATCTCCGCACTGAAGGTGCTGGCCAAGACGCTGACGCTCGACGGCAAGAAGCCGGCCCCTCTGACCGTCTTGGCCCGCATCAAGGCAGGCCAGACTGAGCCGGGGATGCTCAAGTACAGCGGCACTGTGATGTGGGACCCGGTCACGGTGCAGGGTACGCTGGACGCACTGGATATCCCCGCCCATGCCTTTGCCCCCTATGTGGCAGACCGGCTCAATATCGAGCTGTTGCGCGCGGATGCCAGTGTCAAGGGTACGGTGCGCTATGCCGCGACTGCGGGCGGGCCGCAAGTGCAATTGCGCATGGATGCCGCGCTGGAGGATTTTCGCTCGAACAGTGTGCAGACCACGGGTGGCCAGGGGCTGCCGGTGGGGGAAGAGTTGCTGAGCTGGAAGTCGCTCAACGTGCCGGGCATTGAGTTCGACATGGTGCCGGGCACCGCCCTGCGCGTGCAGGTGCGCGAGGCTGCGCTGACCGATTTCTATGCCCGTCTGCTGATCAGCCCGCAAGGCAGGCTCAACCTGCAGGACCTGGTCAAACCCGCACCAGCAGATGTCGGCAAAGTGGCTGCTGTTCCCGCCACCGCTGCTTCAGCGCCTGTGGCGTCAGCACCTGCGACTCCGGCCAGTCCCGCGCCCATCATCACCGTGGGGCCGGTCAGTCTGGTGCACGGCAAGGTACTTTTTTCGGACCGTTTCATCCAGCCCAACTATTCTGCCGACCTGAGCGAACTCACCGGCCGGCTCAGCAAGTTCTCCTCGCAAAGTGTGGACGGTGTGGTGCAACTGGCCGACCTGGAGTTGCGCGGGCGCGCCGAAGGCAGTGCGGCGCTGGAGATCACCGGCAAGATCAACCCTCTGGCCAGGCCACTCGCGCTGGACGTGCGCGGCAAGGTGCGCGACCTGGAGTTGCCGCCCCTGTCGCCCTATGCGGTCAAGTACGCGGGCTACGGCATCGAGCGCGGCAAGCTCAGTGTGGACGTCAGCTACCTGATCAAACCCGATGGGCAACTGACCGCCACCAACAGCCTGGTTCTGAACCAGCTGACTTTTGGCGACAAGGTGGATGGTGCGCCCAACAGCCTGCCCGTCAAGCTGGCAGTGTCCCTGTTGGCCGACCGCAATGGCGTGATTGATCTGAACCTGCCCATCAGCGGCTCCCTGAACGACCCGCAGTTCAGCATCGGGCCGGTGATCTGGAAGGTCATCACCAACCTGATTGCCAAGGCCCTGACGTCACCGTTCAGCCTGTTGGCCAGTGCCTTGTGCGGCAGCGACGAACTGAGCAATGTCAGCTTTGCCCCTGGCTCCAGTGTGCTGACAGCGGATGCCAGACAGGGCCTGGACAAAGTGGCCCAAGCCTTGGTGGATCGGCCCGGCCTGAAGGTCACGGTGCTGGGAACGGCAAGTCTGGAGGCCGAACGAGAAGCCCTCAAGCGGGAGCGACTGCGCGGCCTGTTGCTGGCCGAGAAGCGCCGCCAGGCCGCAGTGGCCGGGCAGGACACGGTGGCGGTGACCGCCGTGACCGACGCCGAGTACCCCACACTGCTCAAGGAGGTGTACCGGCGCGCTGACATTACCAAGCCACGCAACTTGGTGGGTTTTGCCAAAACCTTGCCTGCGCCCGAGATGGAGGCATTGCTGCTGACCAGCATCGGGGTCAATGAGGACGCCATGCGGGAGTTGGCCTTGAGCCGGGGTGTTGCGGTGCGTGACTATCTGGCGGCCAAGCAGCTTGAATCGGAGCGGTTGTTTCTGGGGGCTGCAAAAACAGTTCCGCCCCAGACCGACTGGCGGCCCAGGGCGGAACTCAGTCTGACCAGCAGGTAGCGTTACTTGGGGATCACGACGCTGTCGATGACGTGAATCACGCCGTTGTCAGCGACGATGTCGGTCTTCACCACGTTGGCGTTGTCCACCTTGACGCCGCCCATGGTAGTCACTGTCAGTTCAGAGCCCTGCACGGTCTTGACTTTGCCTGCCTTCACATCAGCGGCCATCACCTTGCCGGCTACCACGTGGTAGGTCAGCACCGAAGTGAGCTTGGCCTTGTCTTTCAGCAACGCGTCCAGATCGGCCTTGGGTACCTTGGCAAAGGCTTCATCGGTGGGAGCGAACACGGTGAAGGGGCCTTTGCCTTTGAGTGTGTCAACCAGTCCGGCTGCCGTCAGCGCGGTGGCCAGCGTCTTGAAGCTGCCCGCAGCAACGGCGGTGTCGACGATGTCTTTGGCTTGTGCGGAAAACACAGCGCCGAGAGCCAGTACGGAAGCAATAAGGGTCTTTTTCATGGAGTTCTCCAAAAATGGGTTGTTTACCGGGTCCGCCAAAAAACTGGCGTAGGCGTAATGTAATACCAATAAGTAACCTTATGAACTAAATGGTAATTATGAATACTAAACGGTATTTTTTTTGAGCATGCCTCCGAATTACGATCGGTGCTCCCCCGCTTTGCTCTCCCGTATTCCCACCCAGCGAGACACCATGTACACGCCCACGCACTTTGAAGAAACCCGCACCGAGGTCCTGCACCAGCTGGTGCGAACGCATCCACTGGCCACCCTGGTCACACTGTCACCGGACGGGCTGGTGGCCAACTATGTTCCGCTGCTGTACCGGCCGTCTCCCGCCGGGCTTGGGGCACTCGTGGGGCATGTAGCCCGCGCCAATCCTGTGTGGAACGCTACAAATTTTGAAGTGCCTGTGCTGGCGCTGTTCCAGGGGCCACAGCTGTATGTCAGCCCTTCGCTGTACGCCACCAAGCAAGAGCATGGCAAGGTGGTGCCGACCTGGAACTATGTGGTGGTGCAGGCCCGGGGCCTGCTCACGGTGCATGACGATGCCCAGTGGATTCGCCAGCAGGTGACCGAGCTGACGCAGCAGCAGGAAGCCGCCCGACCCCAGCCGTGGGCTGTGGACGACGCACCGCGGGCCTACACCGATACTATGGTCAAGGCGATCGTGGGTATCGAGATCACGCTCATGCAGTTGAACGGCAAATGGAAAGTCAGCCAGAACCAGCCCGCCGTCAATCAGGCCAGCATCATCGCAGGCTTGCAGGCAGAGGGGACCCCGGATGCGCAGACCATGGCGGCGCTGGTGGCGAGCACCAGCAAGCCCTGACGTGGCGGGTATGCGAAATAGCGAGGTAAAGGAGGAGGCCGCAGGCCGGGGGACACGAGCGATTTCGCCTACCCCGCCCTGTCAGCGCTCTTCGAGTTTGCCGTCGGCATGCAGGGCAAAACGCCCCTTGTCGCGCGGATGCACCGGGTCGCTCACCCCCCAGGGCCAGCCACCAAACTCGGTACGCCGATAGTCGGCAAACGCCTGGTGAATTTCAGCCTGGGTGTTCATGACAAAGGGGCCGTACTGCGCCACCGGTTCACCAATCGGCCGGCCCTGCAGTACCAGTAACTCGGCCTCGGTGTTGCCGTTGTGGAGTACACAGTCATGGTTACCGCGCACCTCCACCACGGAGGAGGGCGTAACGGGTTCACCCGCCACCGTCAGAGAAGAGCCACTGAAAAAATACAGCTGGCGCCGGGTGGCGGCGTGCTGCGCTGCAGGCAGCGTCCACTGCGCGCCTGGTGCCATCTTGATCGTATAGATGCCCACCTCGGCATCCAACTCGCTGGCCCAGGAATCGGGTGGTGGGGGCAGGCACCGGGCGCCTGGCAGGTCGCCCGCGATGACCGTCACTTCGGTGAGCCGGTTGGCAGTGTCCTGCGCCTGGATGCGGGGAATGTCTTCGTGCCAGAACATGGTGAAGTGCGGCTCGGCCATTTTGTTTTTGGCCGGCAGGTTGAGCCAGATCTGGAACAGCTCGGCATGGTTGGGCGCATCGGTGTGGAGCAGGGGAAACATCTCGCAGTGCACGATGCCCTTGCCAGCGGTCAGCCACTGCACGTCACCACTGCCAAAGCGGGCGGTTGCACCCAGCGAGTCGGAATGGTCGATGCGCCCGTGGCGCACGATGGTGACGGTCTCAAAACCCCGGTGGGGGTGCGAGGGGAAGCCCGGCACGGTCTGGCCGTGGTACATGCTCCAGCCGTCCTTGCCTGCAAAGTCCTGCCCGAGGTTTCGCCCGGCCAGCAGCGCGGGGTCCGGCCCCAGGCTGGCATTGCCTTTCGGATAGGCATCGTTGTGGTGAACGCAGAACAGGAAGGGGTCAATGGTTTGCCACGGAAATCCCAGCGGCGCGATGGACAGGACGGTTTTCATGCGGACGATTGTCCGCGGTTCAGGGGTTTTTTGCAGGCCGTGCCTGCATCTGCCCATGCCCAGCCACTAAGATTCACGGATGTTGATTCGATCCCGTCTATTGCGCCTGCTCTGTGCCCTGGTGCTTGCAGTGCTGGCCATGGCGGCGGGGTGGGTGCTGCGCCCGGCGGCTCCGGTGCCAGCCCGTGCGGTGGTTCACGCCGCCGCGGCCCCTGTGGCGGTGGATGTCACCCGACTGCACAAGGTGGCGCAGGGGGATTTGCCCATGCCGGCGGGGGCGGCGGCGGCGCATGCCAGCAGCCTGCTGGTCATGCCCCCGGGCGGGCCGTCTGCCCTGACGGTGTTCTGGTTTTCTGGCGAGCGTGAGAGTGGCCCCGGGGTGCAGATTGCGGCGTCGCAATGGGATCGCAGCATGCAGGCCTGGAGTGCACCGCGCATCGTTGCCAACCGGCACGTGCTGGGAGCCCAGCTGGGGCACGGAGTGCGCCGGCTCGGTAATCCGGTGGCGTGGATGGACGCCGACGGGCGCATCCACCTGTTTGTGGTTGCGACTGGCTGGGGCGGCTGGGCGGCCAGCCGCATCCTGCATTTGCGCCAGAGCAGTCACAGCCTGAACCTGGATGCGCTGGAGTTCTCGCCGGTGCGGGTGTTGCCACTGTCGTGGTTGTGGAATACCAGCCATCTGGTGCGCAATACCCCCCTGCCACTGGCCGACGGCGGCATGGTGTTGCCAGTGCATTTCGAGCTGGGATGGAAGTACCCCGTGGCACTGCGATTTGACGCGCAGGGCGACTTCCAGGGCATGGTGCGCATGTCGGCCCGCAAGCATCTGCTTCAGCCCACATTGCTGGCCCAATCGCCTGACCATTGGATTGGCCTGCTGCGCGATGAAAGCGCCAACGGCAAAGTGGGCGCTGTGGCGACCGATGACGGTGGGCAGCATTGGCGGGACCTGCCAGACCTGGCGCTGGACAATCCGGATGCATCGGTCGGTGGCATGGCACTTGGGGCCGGCCAGATGGTGCTGGCCCATAACTCCTCACCGGGCTCGCGTGCCCGTCTGGACCTGAGCCACAGCAGCGATGGGGTGCATTGGTCACTGCTGGCGACCCTGGCCAGCGGAGCGCCGATGGACGAGTTTTCCTACCCGTCCATGGCCTGGGCAGATAACAGCCTGTGGATCAGCTACACGGTGGACCGGCAGCGCCTGGCCTGGCAGCGCTTTGCACCAGGAGGTTCGCCATGAACGCCGCGGCTTCCCTCTTCAGCGCGGATAACCCGGGTTTGCCCGCCTTGGGGTTGGTGCAACTCTGGCTGCATTTGGGTTGGGGTACCTTGCTGGCCTGGTTGGGCGTTTGTATGGGCACGCGGCTGGGGCTGCAGCCACGTGCCGCCTGGGTGTTGGCGTCTGCCTTGATGGTGTGGGCCTGGTTGCCTGGGCCGTACGCACCCGTGCACTGGCTGGGGCTGGCTTTCCAGGGGCCCAGTGTGATGGCAGTGCTGCTGTGCGCTGTGGACCTGGTCTGGCGCCGGACTGGTTCTGGGCGTTTCCGGGAAGGGCCAAGCTTCTGGAGTGGTGCATGGCTGGCGGCGGGCGTGTTGCTGGGCTGGGCACTGTTGCTGGATACCCTGGCGTTACTCCCCGTGTCGCTGTACGCGTGGGGGTTCAACGCTGCAGTGCCGGCGTTGCTGGTGTTGCTGGCCCTGCTGCCCTGGGTGTTGCAGGGCGGGTCGGCGCGCCAGCATTCCATGTCGGTGCTGGTGGTCATTGTTCTCGGTGTGTATGTGGCTCTGCACCTTCCCACGGGCAATGTCTGGGATGCCCTGCTGGACCCCTGGCTCTGGCTGTATCTGAACGTGCGCGCTGTGCGAGCAGGCTTCGCCGGGCGGCGTGGCGTGTTGCCCTGACGCGAAGTGGGACGGGTCAGGCCCTGACCAGCTTCTCGATGTGGGCGCGCCCTTCAGGGTTGGCCATCACCACCAGCGTGGCGCCCCCCTGCACGGGGTGGTCGTCCGCCGGATTGAACAGCCATTTGCCGTTTTCCTGAATCGCCATGAGCAGATAGTCGCGGGACTTGGGAATCAGCGTGGCCAGTGGCGTGGGGTCGAAACCATTGGGCACAATCACTTCCTCCACGCGCAGCCCTTCATCGCTGTGCAGCATCTTGTCCATGAAGTTGACGACATGGGGACGCACCATGGCAGAGGCAATGCGCATGCCACCGGTGAAGTCGGGGGAGACGATCTCGTCGGCGCCGGCGCGGCGCGCTTTCTTGGTGTTGCGAATGTCGTGCAGGCGCACCACCACGCGGACTTTGGGATCGCTCATTTTGACCGACAGCGCCACCATCAGGTTGTGGCTGTCATCACCGGTGACGGCAAATACGCCGGCGGCGCGCCCGGCTCCGGCCTTGTGCAGGGCGTCGTCATCGGCGGCATCGTCGTGCAGGTGTAGCGTGTTGGGGTGGTGCTCCAGCCAGTTGTCGAGCGCCTCGCGGTCACTTTCAATGACGACGAAAGGGCGTTTGGTCTTGAGCAGCTCCGTGGCGACATTGGAGCCCACGCGGCCAATGCCACAGATGACGTAATGGTCCGAGAGTCCGGCAATTTCTTTTTCCATGCGTTTCTTTCTCAATCCTGCATTCAGGTCAGCATCAATCAGCAGCGCCACCACCATGGAGAACAGGTAACTCAGGGTACCAATTCCCAGCACGGAAATAAACACAGTGAACAGCCGCCCCATCGGGTGCTGCGACAGGTCCACGATCTCGCCATAGCCAATGGTGGCAATGGTGATGAAGGTCATGTAAAAGCTGTCCACCCACGTCGCGTTGGGGGAGCCGATCTCGTGGTAGCCCAGGGTGCCGATGACGGTGATGATCAGCAGCAGTACCGATCCGTACGCGAGTCTTCGGAAGTGTCGGCTTTGAAGAATGTCGTTGAGCACGTCCGGTAGTTCCTGCGTCTGCGCTTAAGTTAAGGTTTCTGTGCCCCGACCACCAGCCACTCCCGCCGGAACAGCCACTGCTGGGGCTGCCAGAGGTTGTCCAGAGTGATTTCGCCACCCTTGTGCCGGCTCTTGACGTGCCACCGTTGACCAATAACCCGGCAAGCTGGTACGCAGGTCGGGGCTGTATCCGCCCCATTCTCCTGCAACCAGACAACCGCATCAAATTCATGCAACAGATATTGCAGTCGCTCGCCAGGCGGCAGCTCAGGATGCAGTGCACCGGTGTTGCGGCCTTCTGCGTCGTAGGGCACCAGCCGGCTGTCGGGAAACACGAAGTGGAAGCGCTCGAACTGGCCGGTGAATCCATTGGGCACTGCAATGCGTGCGCCCCGCATCGCACTTTGCACTTGCGGGCTGTATTGCACGCGCGCATCTTCCAGTGGTGCCACCATCAGGCCGAAGGTGGCGTACACCGAGAGGCAGGTTACCAGAGCACCTGTGCGAGCCCATGATTTATAGAAAAAAGTGACTGCAGCCCCCGCCAATCCTGCGCAGACAGCTATCAAAGTAATAGCATTCCAGGGGCGTGAGGCAATTTCCATGTCACCCATCACCCAGGCAATGCGGGCCAGCATCACCAGCGCAGGCACTGTGATGGCCGCTGTGACCCAAAACCAGACACGGGGAATGCGGTCCCACAGCAAGGCCATGACAATCGCCAGCGCTGGCATGGCCGGGATCACGTAGCGGGCCGAGCGCTGGCTGGGGATGGTGAAGATGACCAGCCACACGACCAGCCAGACCAGCAGGATGCGCATGGCCGGTGCCATCTGCACGTAGGTCTGGCTTTTGAATGCGCGCGGCAGCCCGAGCAGCAGGAACCCCAGTACCGCAAAGAACAGCAGTCCGCCATTTTCCGGGTAGGCCAGCAACTGGGTCCACATGGGGTAGGCGCCGAACAGCGCGGCATGCCAGTAGCCCTGCCCCCCCGACATCTTGCCGGCGTTCTCAGCCACCACGAACTCCTGCCAGACCGAGGCAGGGTCCGGGTCGAGCACAAACCACAGCGCAAAAATGCCCAGGCCCATCAACGTGCTCCAGGTCACGCCCAGCGTGGTGCGGATCACCACGGGCCAGCGCAGGGGCATGCTGTTCACCAGAATGGCGCACCACAATGCCGCCGCTGCCGGCGCAACCAGCGCAAAGGATTTGTAGGCCGCACCCAGGCCCATGGCCATGCCGAACAGCGTGTAGGCCACGAAGCCAAGGTGCGGCGCAGCCGGTGCCTGCTGCACTCCTGGAGGTGTGTTGCGCAGCTGTTGCCAGAGCATCCAGAGCATCGGCAGTGCCAGCCAGAAGGTTTCTGGTGCCGAGGTCAGGTACACCCGGCCGTAGCGGAAAGTGGAGAAAAACAGCAGGTACAGCACCGCGGCGACACAGGCGGTGCGCCATTGCCCGCTGATGCGGTGGGCAAAGAACGCCAGCAGGGCAGTGGTGAGGAAGGTGTAAGCGATGCTGGGCAGGCGCAACGCCAACAGGCTCCAGTTGTGCCCCCAATTACCTGCAGCAATAGCCTGCCAGAACAGCAGCGGTGGCTTGGTATTGCGGGTATCCACGATCTCGGACTGCAGCGGCAGCCAGTGGCCCGACTCCGCCGTCATGCGGGCGATGTGGATGTAGACCATCTCATCGCCGTTGGTGGGCGCGTAGAAGCTACCCAGGCCCAGCACATAGAGCAATGCAGCCGCACCCACCAGCACCAGCCAGAGCCAGGGCACCGCGATGGTGGAGCGTGGGGGCGTCATCTCTTGTGGCGCTTGAAAGTCCAGCGGTCGTTGGCCAGGAAATTGCTGACGCTGGCCGCGAGGATGGCAATGATGTTGGCCAGCCGGTAGTCCATGGTGTTGGAGAGCAGCAGTGTCAGGACGTACTGCAGCGCACTGCCAAAGGCCGAGGCCGTGACGTACTGGCCGAACTCCATGCCCAGCAGGCGCAGACTGACGGGGTGGACCTCGCCAGCTTCCAGGGTACGCACCCGGTCGGCCCACGTCCACAGCCGGTTCCAGGTGAAGTTGTTCAGCGTGGCTAGGGTGATGGCCAGCGCCAGGGAGAAGTAGGGTTTGTTGTAGCCGGCTTCGATCTGGTTGAACAGGTACTCGTGCCCGAAGTGCAGCACCAGCAGGTTCACCACGGTGCCGCTGGCCCCCACGATGCCGAACTTGATATAGCGGTAGCGCTCCAGCAAGCCCAGCGCCCACAGCGTGGCGCGCTGCACGGTATTGGGGGCACTCATGCCGCTGTACCTGCACCGCCTGCTGAGGCTTGCATCTGCAGAAAGGCCAGGGCCTGGTCCAGCACCGGGTCGGGCGCAATGCGCTTGAGGCACTGGTTGTCGCCATCGCAAAAGGTCAGGCGGTGGTTATAGGCCGTGAGGCAGGGCGAACAGGCGATGCCCGATTCGAGAATGATGGTGCGTTTTCCCAGCGGGCCATACAGCTTGCCGGTCTCGGGTCCGAAGAACACCATGGTCTGGATCGGGGTGACGGTGGCAAAGTGGCTGGGCCCGCCATCGTTGGTGATCAGCAGGGCGCTGGCATGCATGAGCATGAGCAGCTCGCGGATGCTCCTGGTGTAGCCGGTCAGATCGAGGCAGGCCTCGCTACCGACCTGGGTTTTGAGATCCTGCGCCAGGGCTGCATCGTCCTTGAGTCCGATCAGGCCCACCGCGTAGCCCGAGGTGCACAGGCCCTGCACCACGCGGGCGTAGTGGCTGGCGGGCCAGGCCCGCTCGGGCAGGATGCCACCGCCGGCATATACCAGCACCAGTTTGCGTGTCCGGGTCACCGGGTGGTCGGATTCCACTTTGGCGCGGTAGGCGGCCAGTTCCTCCGACGTGAAGTCCACCGACAGTTCGGGCTCGGCAGGGATCTCGCGGATGGCGCCAGCCCGGTTGCGTGGCATGCCCTGCGGTGACTGCAGGGCATCGACCAGTGACAGGAACTGTTTGCTGATGTGCTGGTAGGGGTTGTAGGGGATCGCGTGGTTGATGAAGCTGCCGCGGTACAGACCTTCCTGCGTGTGCGGTGTGAAGCCGACACGCACCGGTGCCCCAGTGCTGAAAGACAGCAGGGCGCTGACGCGGGAAAACAGTTCGCAGTCAATCACCGCGTCCAGGCCCATTTTGCGCATTTGCAGGCTGACCTTCAGGATGTCGCCAATCAAAGCGCCTCCCGAGCTGTCGTCCAGCGTGTGCATGTACTCAGGTTCAGTGAGCGAGAGCAGTCTGGATACTTCCTGGTTCTTCTTGAGCTGCAGGATGTGGATGGCCGCACCCGGGTACTGCCGGCGCAGGGCCGCAAACATGGGGCCGGCCAGGACGATGCTGCCCATTTCCGAGAGCAGGATCACCAGAATATTCTTCGGTGCTTTTCCCATGCGGGCAGGCGCACCGAATAGCCCTGTGAAACGTACCCACGCAGACACCGCACCACACAGCAGTTGGCCGACCCATCGGTCAATGAAGCGTTGTGTCTGGATTTTCATTGGGGCAATTACTTCAGGCCAGCGGCCGCGCGCAGAGCCTGGACCTTGTCGGTGCGCTCCCAGGTGAACTCGGGTTCTTCGCGGCCGAAGTGGCCGTAGGCGGCGGTTTTCTCGTAGATCGGGCGCAGCAGGTCCAGCATCTGGATGATGCCCTTGGGACGCAGATCAAACACCTCGGCGACGATGGCTGACAGCTTGTCGTCGCTGATCACGCCCGTGCCTTCGGTGTAGACGGTGATGTTCATGGGCTTGGCCACGCCAATAGCGTAGGCCACCTGCACCTGGCACTGCTTGGCCAGACCTGCGGCGACCACGTTTTTGGCCACGTAGCGGGCAGCGTAGGCAGCGGAGCGGTCCACTTTGGACGGGTCTTTGCCGGAGAACGCGCCGCCACCGTGGGGGCAGGCACCACCGTAGGTGTCCACAATGATCTTGCGGCCAGTCAAGCCGCAATCACCCTGGGGGCCACCGACCACGAAACGCCCTGTGGGGTTGATCAGGTAGCGGGTGTTCTGCAGCCATTCCTTGGGCAGCACGGGCTTGATGATCTCTTCGATGATGGCTTCGGTGAAGCTGGCCTTCATCGTGGTCTGGGTTTCCGACTGGTCGGGGCTGTGCTGGGTGGACAACACCACGGTGTCAATGCTGTGGGGCTTGCCGTCGACATAGCGCATGGTCACCTGGCTCTTGGCGTCCGGGCGCAGGAAGGGCAGGCGACCGTCCTTGCGCAGCTGGGCCTGGCGTTCCATCAAGCGGTGGGCGTAGTAGATGGGCGCAGGCATCAGCTCGGGGGTTTCGTCGCAGGCGTAGCCGAACATCAGACCCTGGTCACCGGCGCCGGTGTTCAGGTGGTCGTCGGATGCGTGGTCCACACCCTGGGCGATGTCGTTGGATTGCTTGTCGTAGGCCACCAGCACGGCGCAGCCTTTGTAGTCAATGCCGTATTCGGTGTTGTCGTAACCGATGCGTTTGATGGTGTCACGCGCCACCTGGATGTAGTCCACGTTGACGTGGGAGGCGGTGGTAATTTCACCTGCCAGCACGACCAGACCGGTGTTGGTCAACGTCTCGGCGGCCACGCGAGCTTTGGGGTCCTGCTTGAAAATCGCGTCGAGGATTGCGTCGGAAATCTGGTCTGCCACCTTGTCGGGGTGGCCTTCAGAAACGGACTCGGATGTAAACAGAAAATCGTTCGCCATACATGTTCTCCAAAAAGTTCATCAAGTCGCGTTGCTTGGGCTTTGGAGCTTGCAGCGAACGCTTTAGCAGATTCGTCAGTGTTGACAAGGCACAATGGCAACCCGTATCGGTATGCCCATGTGGTGTCGCCCTGCAAGTAGTTCCGTAACTCAGCGACCCGACGATTTTATCTCAGTCATGACCCTGGTCTTCAAATTGCTGTCCCTGTTGCCGTTGTGGCTGCTGCATAGCTTCGGCTGGTTGTTGGGCTGGATCGCCTTTCTGTCATCCGGTGTCTACCGTCGCCGTTTTATGGACAACGTGCGCCAGGCGGGTATCGATGGAAGCGGATGGCGCTCGGCGGTGGGCGAAGCTGGCAAGATGGCAATCGAGTTGCCCAGGCTCTGGAAGGGGCGTCCGGTGGATGTGCAGTGGCAGGGTATGGAGCATGTGGAGCAGGCCATAACCCGGGGCCGTGGCATCGTGTTTTTGACGCCGCATCTGGGGTGTTTTGAAGTGACCGCCCAAGCTTATGCTGCCAAGTTTGGGCAATCTGGTCACCCCATGACGGTATTGTTCCGTCCGCCGCGCCAGGCCTGGTTGCGCGAGTGGGTGGTCGCATCCCGCGCCAGGCCAGGTTTGATGACCGCGCCGACGACGCTGGCCGGCGTCAAGCAATTGATCAAAGCGCTCAAGCAGGGCCAAAGTGTGGGTTTGCTGCCCGACCAGGTTCCGCCGGTAGGGCAAGGTGTCTGGCTGCCGTTTTTTGGCCGCGATGCCTACACGATGACGCTATCCGCGCGGCTGGCCTTACAGACTGGGGCCGAGGTACTGGTGGCTTGGGGGGAGCGCTTGTCCTGGGGGCGTGGCTACAAAGTGCATGTTTCGTCATTGGGATTGGCGTTGCCACCGACGGTCGAAGCGGCCTCGCTGGAAATCAACCGGGCCATGGAAGCCCTGGTGCGCCAGTCGCCTGGTCAGTATTTGTGGGGCTATGCCCGGTACAAGGCGCCGCGCGATGTGGCTTGAGTTTGGACGGGGCATGGCATGTTGACGCGTATTGCATTGAAGCTGGTGGAGTGGTCGCGTTGGCTACCCCTTTCCTGGCTGCGTGCGCTGGGGGCGCTCCTCGGCCACACCTTGTATTGGGTGGTGGTTTCGCGACGGCGCGTGGTGACGACCAACCTGCGGCTGTGCTTTCCGCAATGGTCCGAAGTACAGATACAAAGAAGAGCCGTGGAGACTTTTGTCTGCTTCGCACAGGCCTGGCTGGACCGTGGCTGGTTATGGCATGGAGCGCCAGGCACCGTTCGGTCGCGTGTGCGGTTGACGGGTGCGATGCAGGAACTCGATGGCGATGCACCGACCGTTATTTTTGCTCCCCATTTCATGGGCCTGGATGCGGGCTGGACGGGTTTGACCCAGCAGATTTCGCGCCGCTTCGCCACCATCTATTCCCCGCAGGCAAATGCTGCAGCCGATGTCTGGGTCCACGCAGGAAGGCTCCGGTTTGGTTCTCCGGAGATGGTCGCGCGACTCGACGGTGTCAAGCCCATCATTGCTGCCCTTCGCGGTGGTGAGCCGCTGTATCTGTTGCCGGACATGAATTTTGACCCTTCCGAATCGGTATTCGTCCCTTTTTATGGGGTCTTGGCGGCGACGATTCCATCCCTGTCCCGCTTTGCGCGCCTGTCCCGGGCCAAGGTGGTGCCGGTCATCACCCGCATGACCGCAGGAGGGTATGACGTGGAAATACTCCCTGCCTGGCAGGATTTTCCAACGGCCGATGCGGCGGCAGATACCGCCTTGATGAACCTGCGCCTGCAGGGGTATATCGATACTATGCCGTCCCAGTATTACTGGGTGCACAAACGTTTCAAGGATCGGCCTTCGGGAGAGGCTGCGCCCTATTAGCTAGCCTTTGCGCTGGGAAAGATAGTCCTGGACCAGCTGGATTGCCAGCTCTGGCTGTTCGTGGATGATCCAGTGCGTGGCATCCAGAATCTTGCGCACCGTCAGATCCGGAACATAGGCGTCCAGTCCCTCGATGAGCGCAGGTGGAAGCGCCGTGTCATCCATGCCCCAGACCACCAGGGTGGGGACCACAATGGTCAGCATGGACGCCGGTATCTCGACCACCGATGCGGCTGGATCGGCCGCCGTAGCGGGGCGTAACGGAGATGCACGGTAGTAGTTGCAGCCACCCTGCAGGCCGTGTGACCAGACATTCCGGTACTGTTGTTTGACGTCTTCGGTGAGCCAGTTGTCCGCCTTGCGCTGATTGCCCATGTCGGTAAAGAAGGCCCACATTCTCGCGAAGTCATTGGCGGCCAGGTGCTGCTCTGCACCTGGTTGCACCAGGAAATTCATGTAGGCGCTGGCTTCCTGCTGCGATGGGCTGTTTTTCAGTTCACGCAGGAACGTGCCCGGGTGCGGGGAGTTGAAAATCACCAGCTTTTCCATGCGCTGGGGCATCTGGTTGGCCAGATTCCACGCGACTGCACCACCCCAGTCGTGCGCAATCAGGGCAGCAATTGCGTTGTCTCCCCCTGCCTCGATATCGATCAACGCAGCAATATCCTGCACCAGGTGCTTGGGACGGTAGGCTGAAACTTCGGCGGGCGCAGTCGATTGCTCAAAACCACGCAGATTGGGAGCCACGCACCGGTAGCCGCCGTTTTCAGGTCGGGAGAAATGCGTGAGCAATGCATCCCAGACGAAGGCTCCTTCCGGAAAGCCGTGCAAAAACACCAGAACAGGTCTGCCACGCTGGCCCGTTGCGCGACAGCTCAGGGTGATCCCGTGCGGCAGCGCTTGCTGCCAAGTCTCCATCATGGAGCTGGAGGCTGCGACGGTTCGGGGTGTGCCCAACGCCACAATAGCTGGGCGACGTCCTCGATGCCCGTGCGCTTGGGCGCAGAGAAAAGCATTACCTCGCCACCGCCGGCCTGCAGTTTGGTAATCGACAGCGCTTTGGCACCTTCGCTGCGGGTGAGTTTGTCGGCTTTGGTCAGGACCACCAGAAACTTCAGGCCTTCCGCCACGCGCGGGCGGATGACATCCAGCAGGATTTCATCGAGTTCGGTCATGCCGTGGCGGGGGTCGCACATCAGGACGATGCCCTGCAGGTTTTTGCGGCTGACAAGGTAGTTGGCCATGACCTGTTGCCAGCGGATCTTGTCCTGTTTAGGTACGGCCGCGTAGCCGTACCCCGGCAAATCCGTGAGGACGGCATCGGTGATGCCCTGTTTTCCCAAGGCAAACAGGTTGATGTGCTGGGTTCTGCCGGGTTTTTTGGACGCAAAGGCCAATTGCTTCTGCTGCGTGAGCGTGTTGATGCAGGTGGATTTGCCGGCGTTGGAGCGCCCGACAAAGGCAATTTCAGGCACATCCAGCTCCGGCAGGAAATGCAGCTGGGGGGCTGTTGTCAGGAATCTTGCCGTGTGGAGCCATCCCAATGCAACTGTCGCAGGCGACTTTTCGCCCGGTGTGGACGCAGCTGCAATGGGTGGCTTGGAGGGTGGGTTTGTGCTGTTAGTCATTAAATTGGAAGTTAAACCCGAAGCGCCATTGTAGAATGGCACAGTTTTGCTCACCAGACATGACCGCCCTATGAAGTTGATCGCCCCACTGTTTATTGCCGCTGTCGTTGCGGCGACCTCCGTCTCTGCCTTCGCAGCTGAAGCCAAACCCACGGTTGCCAAGCCAGACCTTGCCAAAGGTGAGGCCAGCTATGGCGCGGTTTGTGCAGCATGCCACGGTGTCGATGGCAATTCCGGCACACCGGCCTATCCCAAACTGTCGCAACAGCACCCTGAATACCTGGTCAAGCAGTTGCAGGAGTTCAAATCCGACAAGCGCAGCAACGCGATCATGAAGGGGTTTGCGTCGATGTTGTCGGATGACGACATGAAGAACATCTCTTATTGGTTAGCCACCAAGAAGGCCAAGCCTGGTACTGCAAAAGACAAGGAATTGGTCACGCTGGGCGAGCGCATCTACCGCGGTGGCATTGCAGACCGCCAGGTGGCTGCCTGTGCAGGTTGCCACAGCCCTAATGGTGCTGGTATTCCTGCACAGTACCCCCGTTTGAGTGGGCAGCATGCCGACTATGCAGTGGCCCAGTTGACGGCTTTCCGTGACGGCGTTCGTAAAAACAGCCTGCAGATGACCCAGATTGCAGCCAAGATGAATGACCGTGAAATCAAGGCGGTTGCCGACTACGTCGCAGGTCTTCGTTAATCTGCGGGAGTTGCCGGGGTTCCTCGGGAACCAATTGCCGGCAACCCACCCTAACAGGGCAGGCGCATCGTTGGATGGCCTGCTTTTTTTTTGACTGACACCAGCAATCCATGACAGTTTCCACCCAGGGTCTTGAGTTAAGTAGTGGTTCGCGTGCCGTAAAGGCAGCAGTGGAGCTGCTGTCTTCCATGCGGTTTGCCATTTCGCTGCTGACGCTGATCTGCATCGCGTCGGTGATCGGCACGGTACTCAAGCAGCACGAACCCTTGGGTAACTACATCAACCAGTTTGGCCCCTTCTGGGCTGAGGTGTTCGCGCGCGCCAGTCTTTACAACGTGTATAGCGCCTGGTGGTTCCTGGCCATTCTTGGCTTCTTGGTGACCAGCACTTCTTTGTGCGTGGCACGCAACACCCCGAAGATCATTGCCGATCTGAAGTCTTACAAAGAGAATATTCGCGAGCAAAGTCTCAAGGCGTTTGGTCACCGCGCTGAAACTGAACTGAAAGAGTCACCGGAAATGGCTGCGCGCCGTCTGGGCAGCTTGCTGGCTACGGGAGGCTGGAAGGTCAAGCTGCAGCGGCGCGAGACTGCCGCTGGCGCCGGGTGGATGCTTGCGGCCAAGGCCGGGGCTGCCAACAAGCTTGGCTATATTGCTGCACACAGCGCCATTGTGCTGGTCTGTCTGGGCGGGTTGCTGGACGGAGACCTGATCGTCCGGGCGCAGATGCTTTTCAACGGGAAAACGCCTTACAACGGCGGCGGCATGATCGCTGATGTGGCCAAGGAGCATCGTCTCGGTGATCGCAACCCCACTTTCCGCGGCAATTTGTTGGTCGCCGAGGGAACGCAGTCCGACACGGCCATTCTTACGCAGTCCGACGGTATTCTTCTGCAGGAGTTGCCGTTTGCCGTGGAGTTGAAGAAGTTTGTCGTCGAGTACTACTCGACGGGCATGCCGAAACTGTTTGCCAGCGATATCGTGATCCATGACAAGGAGACCGGGGACAAGATTCCTGCACGGGTGGAGGTCAACCATCCGGCCAGCCACCGGGGCATCGAGATCTACCAATCGAGTTTTGATGACGGGGGATCTACGGTTCGTTTCAAAGCCATCCCCATGCATGTACAAACCAGGGCGTTCGACCTGGAGGGAAAGATTGGTGGGGCGTCGCAGTTGACCCGCGGAACCGCACCCGGTAGCGACCAACTGACTGTCGAGTACACCGGTTTGCGGGTCATCAATGTGGAAAATTTTGCAGCTGAGGGCCTGTCCGGCACGGATGTCCGCAAGGTAGATCTGCGTGAATCCATTGATGCCAGCCTGGGGGCAGCTAACAAGAGCACTAATAGAAAAGACCTGCGCAATGTGGGTCCCAGTGTCAGCTACAAACTGCGTGATGCTGCAGGTCAGGCCCGTGAATTCAACAACTACATGCTGCCTGTGGATATGGGTGAGGGCGTGCCGGTGTTCCTTCTGGGAATGCGTGAATCGCCTTCGGAGCCTTTGAGGTACCTGCGCGTGCCTGCAGATGCAAGCGGTTCCATGGATGATTTTATGCGTATGCGCTATGCCCTGCTGGACCCGGTCCTGCGGGACAAGGCCGTAAAGCGCTACGCCGCCAAGGCGGTGGATGCGCGCAATCCGGAGCTGGCAACGCAGCTGGGTGCCTCTGCTGCACGTGCGCTGTCCCTGTTTGCGGGAGAGAATAGTGTGCGCCCTGCAGCGGGCCTGCAGACAGTGGCAGATTTCATTGAAGCCAATGTCCCGGAGGCAGAGCGCAACAAGGCGGGCGAAGTCCTGATTCGCATACTCAATGGCACCGTGTACGAGTTGGCCCAGATCACCCGGGAGCAAGCGGGTTTGCCGCTTCTGGTGGCGGATGAGCGAACCCAGATGTTCATGACGCAGGCGGTGCTGGCCCTGAGTGATGCGCCACTGTATCCAGCGCCGGTGGCTCTGCAACTGACGGATTTCACCCATGTTCAGGCCAGCGTCTTCCAGGTGGCCCGGGCACCCGGGAAAATGGTGGTTTACCTTGGCTGTGCCCTTCTGATACTGGGGGTATTTGCCATGCTGTACATACGGGAGCGGCGTTTGTGGATATGGTTCAGCCCTGTAGCGGGCGCCGACGCTGATGTAGCCCACGCCACCATGGCTTTGTCGACCAATCGCAAGACCATGGATGGTGACCGTGAATTTGACCAACTCAAAGCCCGTCTGCTGGGCGTGACTTCGTAAGCACATGACAACACTACACATGCCAACTGGCTCTTCCCAGGGTGGATCAACGGGGCAGGTTGAAATACTCCATTCAGGTTACTTTGCGCGTAGAAATGCGTTTGACTGGGTGCTCGCTCTGGCTGTCATTTGTGGCTGTGTGTTTGCATTCATGCAGTACCACGCAGCCATGGATGTGTATGAGAAAGGCATTCTGATTGCCGCAGTTCCCTGCGCCATCATGCTGGCCTGGTTCTGGCGCCCGCTGGGCATCCTGATGCTGGTGGTTGCCGGACTGTCACTGGCTGGAATCGTGTCTTACCAGGGAAACCTGGCGCGTGCCGAGACGGTGTTCTGGTTGAAGTACTTCCTGTCTAGCCAGTCTGCCATCCTCTGGATGAGCATGCTCTTCTTCATGAGCACGGTGTTCTACTGGATTGGCGTGTTTGCCAAAGGCCGTGCCGAGGGGATGGAGCTGGTGGCGTCGCGTCTGGTCTGGGTGGCTGTCACCATGGCTTTGACTGGCACCATGGTGCGCTGGTATGAGAGTTACCTTCTGGGCGCCGACATCGGGCATATCCCGGTCAGCAATCTGTACGAAGTGTTCGTCATGTTTTGCTGGATGACGGCGACGTTCTATCTTTATTTCGAAGCCCAGTACAAGACACGTGCTCTGGGGGCATTTGTCATGCTGGTGGTGAGTGCCGCGGTGGGTTTTCTGCTCTGGTACACCGTGGTGCGCCAGGCGCACGAGATCCAGCCTCTGGTACCCGCCCTCAAGAGCTGGTGGATGAAGCTGCATGTGCCGGCCAACTTCATTGGCTATGGGACGTTTGCCCTATCCGCCATGGTGGCTTTTGCCTACCTGATCAAGCAGCAGGCGACCGAAACGCGCTGGTACAAGCTGGCGCCACTGTGGCTGCTGGGCGTAGTGCTGTGCTTTGAACCCATCGTGTTTCGCAAGTCGGCTGTCGCGGGTATGAGCGATTACTGGGCCGTGTATTTCGGCATCTCGGCCCTCATCGTGGCGAGCATTGTTTTTGGCCGCCAGCGGATTGCAGCGAGGTTACCCTCGTTTGAAATCCTTGATGACGTGATGTACAAGGCCATTGCTGTGGGTTTTGCTTTTTTCACGATTGCAACGGTGCTTGGCGCGCTGTGGGCCGCGGAGGCTTGGGGCGGCTACTGGAGCTGGGACCCCAAGGAAACCTGGGCGCTGATTGTCTGGCTCAACTACGCCGCCTGGCTGCACATGCGCCTCATGAAGGGCTTGCGTGGAACCGTGGCAGCATGGTGGGCACTTGCGGGACTGGCGGTCACCACTTTCGCGTTCATCGGTGTCAACATGTTCCTGAGCGGTTTGCACAGCTACGGAACCCTGTAGTGTGCGGGTAGAGAAACGTCGCTGACGGACGACCAACCAATATCGAGGACGTCTTTATGCTGATCAAGACCAATTCCCACGGGTTCAACCACCCCATCGCCAGCGAGATCACGGACCGTACGGTGTATGAGCAGCGGCGCAGCATGCTCAAAGCGCTGGCCGCCGGCGCTGCCGGAAGTTCCATGGCGGTATGGGCTGCACGCGAGGCCCTCGCGCAGCCTGCGACGTGGGGTACGCGTCCAGGCAAGCTGGCTGCACTGGCAGGCGGCGTGACCCGGGCGGATGGCGGGATGACGCTGGACAAGGTCACTCCGTACAAGGACGCCAGTACCTACAACAATTTCTACGAATTCGGCACGGACAAGAGCGATCCGGCGGTCAACGCCCATACCCTGAAAACGCGCCCTTGGTCGGTAGAAATTGAAGGCCTGGTCAAAAAGCCCGGGAAGCTGGCGCTGGAAGACCTGCTCAGACTCAGCCCCATGGAAGAGCGTATTTACCGTCTGCGGTGCGTCGAGGGCTGGTCGATGGTGATTCCCTGGGTCGGTTACGCACTGGCGGATCTGATCAAGCGTGTGGAGCCCCTGGGGAGTGCGAAGTACGTGGAGTTTGTGACTCTGGCGGATCCGAAGACCATGCCTTTTGTGGGGTCGAGGGTGCTCGACTGGCCGTATGTGGAGGGCTTGCGTCTGGATGAAGCCATGCATCCGCTGACATTGCTGACGTTTGGCATGTACGGTGAGGTGCTGCCCAACCAGAGCGGAGCTCCGGTGCGACTGGTGGTTCCCTGGAAGTACGGCTTCAAAAGCGGCAAGAGCATTGTCAAGATCCGCTTTACGGACAAACAACCGGGTACGGCGTGGAACAAGGCGGCAGCCAACGAATATGGTTTCTATTCCAACGTCAATCCCCAAGTGGACCACCCGCGCTGGAGTCAGGCGACCGAGCGCCGCATTGGTGAGGACGGATTGTTTGCCAAGAAGCGCAAAACCCTGATGTTCAATGGGTATGAAGCACAGGTTGGCCAGTTGTACGCTGGCATGGACCTCAAGAAGTTCTACTGATTGGGCGTGAGGACATTTTTGAACACATGGCTTCTGCACAAGGCTGCCAAACCGGCAGCCTTTTTACTGGGGCTGCTCCCTGCACTGTGGCTGGTTTATGGCGCGGCGTTTGATCAGTTAGGGGCCAATCCGGCAGAGGCGCTGGTGCGCTCAACCGGCGACTGGACCTTGCGAATGCTGTGTGCTGTTCTGGCGGTGACACCTTTGCGTGTCAGCGCGGGCTTGCCAGGGTTGGCCCGCTTTCGGCGCATGGTGGGGCTGTTCGTGTACTTCTATGCCACGCTGCACCTGCTGGCCTACAGCTGGTTTGACATGGGGCTGGATGCCGGTGACATTGCCCGTGACATTGCAAAGCGTCTGTTCATTCTGGTGGGCTTTACCGCCGTGCTGCTGCTGACGCCGCTGGCATTAACTTCATCGAACTGGATGATTCGATGGCTGGGGGCGCGGCGTTGGCAGGCGTTGCACCGAAGCGTATATGTGGTGGCTGCGCTGGCCGTGCTGCATTTTTTCTGGATGCGCGCCGGCAAGAACAACTTCACCGAGGTGGCGGTGTATGCCGCTGTGCTGGCGACGCTCTTGGGATGGCGCGCACAGCGGCATTTTAATAAAAAACGCCCCTAGCCCTCGTGGAATATGCGTAAGCAGCTATTAAAAGAGTAGCAATCAGAGCAGCTTCTCGCCCCGCATCTGGTCTGCCATGGTGTCGCGGACGCGAATCAGGTGGTGGTTCTGGCCATCCACCAGAATCTCGGCGGCCTTGGGGCGGGAGTTGTAGTTGCTCGACATGCTCATGCAATAGGCACCCGCAGACAAGACCGCGAGCCGGTCACCGGCCTGCACTGCCAGTGGCCTGTCGCGTCCGATCCAGTCGCCACTCTCGCAGACGGGGCCCACCACATCACAGACCAGTCCGTTTGTGCTGCCTTTGACGTGCAGTGCTTCATCCAACGGAACGATGGTGTGAAAGGCCTGGTACATGGCCGGGCGCGGAAGATCGTTCATGGCGGCATCCACAATGCAGAAATTCTTTTGCTCGCCAGGTTTCATGAACAGTACTTCGGTAACGCAAACCCCGGCATTGCCTACCAGTGAGCGACCCGGTTCGATCATCAGCTTGCGTTGGCCAAAACCACGTGCGTCGAGCTTGGTGAGCAGCTTGGCCCACAGCGCGTCCGCGGCAGGAGGTGTATCGCCCTGGTAGTCGATGCCCAGACCGCCACCAAAATCGATGTGGTGGATGGGGATGCCTGCGGCCTCGATGCTTTCAACCAGGTCCAGCATGCGGTCCATGGCGTCCAGGTAGGGCGTTTCTTCCGTGATCTGGGAGCCAATATGGCAATCAATACCGACGATCTGCAGTCCCGGCAGAGACGCCGCGTGCTGGTAGGTTGCCAGCGTGCGCTCGTGTGCGATACCAAACTTGTTGCCCTTGAGCCCGGTCGAGATGTAAGGGTGCGTCTTGGGGTCCACATTGGGATTCACGCGAATGCTGATAGGCGCACATTTGCCCATGGATACAGCCACAGCGTTGAGCACATCTATCTCTGCCTCGCTCTCCACATTGAAGCATCCGATGCCGGCTTCCAGCGCCTGGCGCATCTCGGTGCGGGTTTTTCCGACACCGGAAAAAATAACCTTGGAGGCATCGGCACCAGCAGTGATGACGCGGGCCAGCTCACCGGCAGAGACAATGTCAAAGCCGCATCCGGCCTGCGCGAACACCTGCAGTACACCCAAGCTTGAGTTCGCCTTCATGGCGTAGCAAATCTGGGCGTTCCTACCCGAAAAACCGCGCTGGTAGGCCGCCAATGCGGCCAACATGGATGCCTTGGAATACACGAACAACGGCGTGCCAAATTCAGTGGCGAGTCCATCAAGGGAGCAGCCCTCGACCTGCAACTGTCCGTCAGCGTAGTGGATGTGGGGTTGTCCTGGAATGGAAGGGGAGGTCATTGGATTCACGGTTTTTTAGATTCAGGGGTAACCACTGGGGTTGCAGGAGCGAATGGTTTGGGGCTGGCACGCTCTGGCAGATACAGTGCCCCGGTCTGGCCACAGCCCGCCAGATTCAGCACAACTGCACCAAGGACAATCGCACTGACTAGAATTTGCTTTGCTTTCAACATGGTGAAATTGTAATGACCGACCCCGAATTCCTGGATTACGCCGAAGCCCTGCTCAAAGCGGTGGAAGAAAGCTGTGACCGACTCAACGATGCAACGGATGCCGATGTGGACAATCAACGCGTGGGCAGCATGGTCACGCTGACATTCGCCAACCGCAGCCAGATCATCATCAATCTGCAAAAGCCATTGCACGAAGTGTGGATGGCGACCAAGTCGGGGGGCTACCACTACCGTTGGGAAAAGGGGCAGTGGCAGGACACCAAGGGACAAGGTGAATTCTTTGACGCACTGTCCCGCAACGCGACGGCACAGGCTGGGGCAGCACTCAAATTCTCATCCTGATCAATCTTTGAATAGGTCCAGGATTTTTTTCTTTTCATCGCCTGCCGGAAGGGGTTGTGGTGCGGCAGGTTTGTCCTCAAGGCCCAAACCCGATACGCCAGCCCCTTTGGCGAATTCGTCGTAGAACCATTCGCCACCGATGTTGAGGATGCCTTCGGGCACCGCGGGCTCCGTTACCGGAACGCCCTTCAAGGCGGTTTCCATGTAGCTGATCCAAATGGGTAAGCTCAATCCCCCACCCGTTTCGCGATCGCCCAGTTTGCGCGGCGTGTCATAGCCAATCCAGGTGATGGCCGCCAGCGTCTGGTGGTAGCCTGCAAACCAGGCGTCCATGGAGTCATTGGTGGTGCCGGTTTTGCCGTAGATATCCGGCCTCTTGAGCGTTGCCTGGGCCCGTGCTGCCGTGCCTGAGCGGGTGACTTCCTGCAGCAGACTGTTCATGAGGAATGCATTGCGAGGTTCGATGGTGCGCTGGGTCTCGTCGGGCGCCAGGGGAGGAATATCTACGAGCACTTTGCCGCGCTGCTCACTGACGCGGCTGACCAGCCATGGGTTGACGCGGTAGCCTCCGTTGGCAAATACCGAATATGCCGTAGCCATTTGCATGGGGGTGACCGAGCCCGCGCCTAAAGCCATGGTGAGGTAGGGTGGGTGGCGCTCGGCCTCAAAACCGAAATGGGTGATCCAGTCCTGCGCGTACTGGGTTCCAATGGATTGCAGTATCTGGATGGAGATCATGTTCTTGGACTTGGCCAGACCGCGGCGCAGTGTCATAGGGCCTTCGAAGGTACCGTCGTAGTTCTTGGGTTCCCAAGGTTGTCCTCCAGTGACCCCTGCATCAAAAAACAGGGGGGCATCGTTGACCACGGTTGCGGGTGTGAAGCCTTTTTCTAGTGCAGCTGAATAAATGAAGGGTTTGAAGCTGGAGCCGGGTTGGCGCCAGGCCTGGGTGACGTGGTTGAACTTGTTCTTGGCAAAGTCAAAGCCCCCCACCAGCGCCTTAATGGACCCGTCGCGCGGGTCCATCGACACAAAAGCCCCTTCCACTTCTGGGAGCTGGGTGATTTCCCATGCGCCTTTGGCGGTTTTCGCCACGCGAATGATGGCGCCACGACGAACCTTGATGTTGGGTGGCGCCTTGTCTGAAAGTCCGGATTGTGCAGGTTTGAGGCCCTCACCGGTGATTTCCAGCGTTTCACCACTTTGGCGGATCGCCTTGATGTGTTTGGCGTCTGCTTCCAGAACAACCGCGGACATGACGTCGCCGTTGTCCGGGTGCTCATCCAGGGCATCGTCGATGGCGTCCTCGATCTCCTGGGCGGTCGATGGAAGTGTGATGAATTTCTCGGGGCCACGGTAGATCTGACGGCGTTCAAAATCCATGATCCCGCGTCGCAAGGCTCGGTAGGCGGCGTCTTGGTCGGCTGTTCTGAGTGTGGTGTACACATTGAGGCCGCGGGTGTAGGTTTCATCGCCATACTGTGCGTACATTAGCTGGCGCACCATTTCGGTTGCATATTCGGCATGAACCTGCTTCGTGTTCGCTCCGGTCCTGATCTTCAGTTCCTGTTTTTTTGCTGTTTCCGCTTCCACTGCGGTAATAAATCCGTTTTCGAGCATGCGTTCAATGATGTAGAGCTGTCTTGAACGGGCCCTTTTCGGATTGGTGATGGGGTTGTAGGCTGACGGCGCCTTGGGCAGGCCGGCCAGCATGGCTGCTTCGGCAATCGTGATGTCTTTGAGTGGCTTGCCAAAGTAGGCTTCGGAGGCTGCGGCGAATCCGTAGGCCCTGTGGCCCAGGAAAATCTGGTTCATATAGATCTCAAGGATCTGGTCTTTTGTAAGCAAATGTTCCAGTTTGAACGTAAGCAGAATCTCGTAAATCTTCCGGGTGAAGGTTTTTTCGGATGTCAGGTACACGTTGCGGGCGACCTGCATGGTGATCGTGGACGCGCCCTGACTCTTGACACGTCCGACGTTGGCGAGTCCGGCGCGAATGACACCGATGTAGTCCACGCCACCGTGCTGATAGAAGCGGGCATCTTCAATGGCCAAAACTGCATTGGCCATGACCGGGGGGATTTCCTTGATGGGTGTCAGGTTGCGGCGTTCTTCGCCAAATTCACCTAGCAGATCACCCTCGGCAGAGAACACCCGCAGGGGCAGCTTTGGGCGGTAGTCCGAGAGATCGGATATGTCCGGCAAATTAGGAAAAGCGACAGAAAGCGCCAACGCAATGACGAGCAGTAGGGACAGCGCCCCGGCCATCGCCAGTCCCCCAATCCACAGTACCACCCGAACCAGCCAATGGTGCTGCGAGCCGTTGCCAGCTTTTGGCGAGTCAGATTTGTTGGAGGGTGTGGCCATAGGGAAGAGGTTGAGTGTGCGGCGCGATTATAGAAACGGGCATTTCAGCGGTAGAGTTTCACTTTGTTCGGATGGCTCCTGCCCATTATCCATAACGGCTGTCTGTGGCATATTCATCTAACAGACGGTTTCAGAACGTCTGCTTTTGGCAACGCTTGCGTTGTTCCGAATTGGAAAAAACCTTTGCGGGACAAGGAGCTTACTGATAGCATTCAAGTGAATTCTTAAGTATGACTGTCCATTTGGCGGTCAATTTCAGGGGACAGTTTTGATCTCATTGGGGTCGCTCTTCAGTCGCCAGCCGGCACCATTGCTCGGTCTGGATATCAGTTCTTCCAGTGTTAAGCTGGTCGAGTTGGGCCGTGACAAGGCCGGTAATCTGGTGCTTGAACGGTGTGCCATCGAGCCCCTGGAGCGAGGCTGGATCAGTGATGGCAATATTGAAAAATTTGACGAAGTGGCTGATGCCTTGCGCAGGCTCGTCAAGAAAAGCGGTGCCAAGACCAAGAATGTAGCGATGGCGTTGCCGCCGTCAGCAGTTATCACCAAGAAGATCATCCTGCCCGGTGGCATGACGGATGAAGAATTGGAATCACAGGTTGAGACAGAAGCCAATCAGTACATCCCGTTCCCGCTGGATGAGGTGAGTTTGGACTTCTGCGTGATCGGTCCAAGTGCTACTTCAGCAGGCGATGTTGAAGTACTGATTGCGGCCTCCCGGCGGGAAAAAGTGCAGGATATTCAGGGTCTCGCTGAAGCGGCGGGCCTGACACCCGTTGTGGTGGATGTTGAATCGTATGCTTCCCGACTGGCTGCTGGGCGATTGATAGAAAACCTGCCCAACAACGGATCAGGCTTGATCGTTGCACTTTTCGAGATTGGCGCACTGACGACCAGCATGCAGGTGTTGCGCGACGATGAGGTTCTTTATGATCGGGATCAGGCTTTTGGCGGAGCCCAGTTGACGCAGTTGATCATCCGGCAGTATGGATTCTCACAGGAAGAAGCCGATAGCAAGAAGCGCAGCGGTGAATTGCCCGAGGACTATGAATCCTCTGTGCTGAAGCCGTTTCTGGAAACCATGGTCCAAGAGTTGGGGCGTGCGTTGCAGTTTTTCTTCACCAGTACACCACACAACAAGGTGGATTACATCATGTTGGCGGGTGGCTCAGCGGCACTTCCGGGTCTGACTGCAGCCGTGACACAGCACACCTCTTTCCCGTGCAGCCTGCTTAATCCGTTTGACGGCATGGAGATTGGAGACGGGGTGCGTCTGAAGCGTATGACCCGTGAGGCGCCCTCCTATTTGACATCGTGCGGCTTGGCGCTGCGGAGGTTCGCGCAGTGATCTTGATTAATCTGCTTCCGCACCGTGAGGCTGCTCGCAAGCGGCGCCGTGACGTCTTCAATATTTCACTCGGGGCTTCGGCGCTGTTGGGTGGATTGATTGCTGGCGCAGTCTTTTTGTGGTTTCAGGCCGCCATTTCTGTTCAGCAGAACACCAATGGAATTCTTGAAACAGAGATCAAGAAACTAGAAAGCCAAATCAAGGATATTGCTGGTTTGGAGTCCGAAATTGCAGCGTTGCGCGCAAGGCAGCAGGCCGTTGAAGACCTCCAGTCTGATCGCAATTTGCCAGTGCACTTGTTGACTGAACTGGTAAATCAATTGCCGGATGGTGTTTATATTTCAAAAATGGTTCAGGCGGACAAATTGGTGACACTGAACGGGACCGCCCAGTCCAATGAGCGTGTCTCTGAGTTGTTGCGCAATTTGTCAAACAATACGCCATGGTTCACGAAGCCCGAGTTGGTGGAAATCGTGGCCGGGTCAGTTGCGCTGAATCGCGAACAAAAGCGCGTGGCCAATTTTGTGATTCGTGTTCAGCTGGTTCGCGCGAGCGACGCTGAGAAGGCAGCTGCCGCTGCAGCTGTCGCATCAGATGCCATTCCCGCAGCGTCGCCTGCGTCTGCACCGGCAAGCAGTGTCGGTGTCAAGAAATAGCTGGGTGCACCATGGTGGAAAAAACTTCCCGCTCGTTTGATTTTTCGGCTTTACAGGCTAAGGTGCAGGGCCAATTTCAGAACCTGGATCCCAAAGATCCGTCTGTTTGGCCTTCCCTGCCGCGTTATGCCCTGTTTGTGGTCACCGCCATTGTTGTGGTCACCGTTTTGTGGTTCTTGTGGCTAACCAGTTCACTAGAGGTGCTAGAACAGGAGCAGGAGAAAGAGGTAAAGCTTCGGGCTGATTACAAGATCAAGCTAGCTAAAGCAGTGAATCTGGATGTTTTGAAAAAGCAGCGCGAGCAGGTTCAGCAGTACGTAACGCAGCTGGAGAAGCAGTTGCCCGGAAAATCCGAGATGGATGCCCTGCTCTCTGACATCAATCAGGCTGGTCTTGGCAGAAGTCTGCAGTTCGATTTGTTCCGCCCAGGGCAGGTCGCCGTCAAGGAGTATTACGCAGAGCTCCCTATTACTATCAAAGTGAGTGGTAGATACCACGATATCGGAGCTTTTGCGTCCGACATCGCCAATCTCTCCCGCATCGTGACGTTAAACAATTTGTCCATCAGTCCCAAACCTGATGGAACGCTTTCCATGGACGCTACTGCCAAAACTTTCCGGTATCTCGACCCTGACGAAGTGGCTGCACAGCGCAAAGCAGGGGGCAAGAAATGAGGGCCGTGTATGGTTTGCTGGCGATGGCTGGACTTATTGGCCTTGCGGGATGCGGTGCATCGCGGGAGGATGATATTCGGCAGTGGATGGTAGAGGAGCGAAATCAAACGCGGCCCAAGGTGCCCCCCATTTCAGCGCCCAAGCAGTTCAAGCCAGAGGCTTATACCAATGCCTCAGCGATTGAGCCATTCAGCAACCAGAAATTGACGCAGGCGCTCAAGCGGGACTCAGCGCAACAAGCCTCCAATGGTGCATTGGTGGCTCCCGAGTTGGCTCGTCGCAAGGAGCCTATGGAGGCGTTTCCACTGGATACCATGAGTTTGGTCGGCAGCATCATCAAAGCGGGTCAACCGGTGGCTTTGGTCAAAGTGGATAGCTTGTTGTACCAGGTGAAGCTAGGAAACTATCTGGGTCAGAACTACGGGAAAGTCACAAAAATCACTGAAACCGAAGTGACATTGCGGGAAATCGTGCAGGACGCTGTCGGTGAGTGGATTGAACGTGTTGCAACGCTCCAGTTGCAGGAGAAGTCTAAATGAGCAAACAGAACAAACAAACAGGATTGAACATGTGGCATCGGCTGGTATTTTCTGTTGCCATGGTGTTGGTGGCTGTGTCAGGACGTGCTGAGACTTCGATTGAAGCCGTGACGGGTTCTGTTCAGGGAGGTACGGAGATCGTTCGTATCGATCTTTCAGAGGCACTCACCGCGCCTCCAACGGGTTTTGCCATTCAATCCCCCGCACGCATCGCGCTTGACTTCCCGGGGGTCGCCAATGGTATGGGGCGCTCTACCGTCGATGTGAATCAGGGTAATCTGAAATCTGTCAGCGTGGTACAGGCTGGTGAGCGTACGCGAGTTGTGCTCAACCTGAAGCAGGCAGCAGCATACCGGACAGAAATCCAAGGCAAATCATTGCTCGTCATGCTGGAAGCATCTGCTGCTGGTACCAGCAGCCCTGCGACAAGCCCAACTTTTGCTGAAAACAAGAGTCGCGATTCCGCTCCCATTAAGGACATGGATTTCCGCCGTGCTACCGATGGGGCTGGCCGTATCGTAGTGACGCTTCCCAATAATCAGGTCGGTGTGGATATCCGTCAGCAGGGTCAAAATCTGGTTGTGGAGTTCATGAAGTCGACATTGCCCGAAGGCCTTCGCCGGCGCCTGGATGTGGGAGATTTTGGTACGCCAGTGAAGACTGTTACCTCGTTTCAGTCCGGCGACAGAGTTCGTATGGTGATTGAGCCCAAAGGGCAGTGGGAGCATTCTGCTTACCAGAGCGATGAGCAGTTTGTTGTGGAGGTCAAGGAAATCAAGGTTGATCCCAAAAAACTGACGCAGGGCGTTGGATATAACGGTCAAAAGCTGTCATTGAACTTCCAGAATATCGAGGTCCGTTCACTCTTGCAGGTGATTGCAGACTTTACCAACTTCAACATCGTTACGTCGGATTCAGTTTCTGGTTCGGTAACCTTGCGCTTGCAGGATGTTCCTTGGGATCAGGCGCTGGACATCATTTTGCAAGCCAAAGGCTTGGGCATGCGCAAGAGTGGGAATGTGCTGTGGGTTGCTCCCAAGGACGAAATTGCGGCCAAGGAAAAGCTGGATCTGGAATCGGCTGCTGCCGTGCAAAGTCTGGAGCCATTGCGGACCCAATCATTCCAGATCAACTATGCCAAGGCTGCAGAAATCGCAGCCCAGTTGACTGCAGGTGGAAGCGGTGCTGCCAATAGCGCACGCATTCTGAGTGCCCGTGGAAGTGTGATTGCAGAGCCACGCACCAACCAGTTGTTTGTGACCGATATCCCAAGCAAGCTGGAACAAGTGCAACAGCTGCTTGCTAAACTTGACATTGCGGTGCGTCAGGTGCTGATTGAAGCGAGGATTGTGGAGGCATCGGACAGCTTTGGAAAATCCTTGGGTGTGCGCTTGGGCGGTGGGAACTCCACCAACGCGGCGACATTGGGAACGACAGAGGGCGGGCCGTTAAATGTCGGATTTGGCTCTACCTACACCACTGGGGTGTCTGGCACCAATTCGGGTAACTTTGTCAACTTGCCTTCCACCGGTGCACTGGGCTACGCAAATGCAGGAACCTTCGCGATTTCCTTGTTCGGGGAGTCTGCAAACAAGTTTTTGAATTTGGAAATTTCTGCGCTTGAGGCCGATGGAAAAGGCAAGGTGGTTTCAAGCCCCCGTGTGGTTACGGCAGACCAGATCAAGGCGCTGATTGAGCAGGGTACAGAATTGCCATATCAAGTAGCCTCGTCCAGTGGAGCTACGTCTATTGCTTTCCGCAAGGCCAACTTGAAGCTGGAAGTAACGCCGCAGATCACACCAGAAGGCAACATCATTCTGGATTTGGATGTCACCAAGGACACGGTTGGGCAGTCCACTCCCGCGGGCTTTGCAATTGACACCAAACACATCAAGACTCAAGTGCTGGTCGAGAATGGCGGTACTGTTGTGATCGGCGGGATTTTTACGGAAGACCAAACAACAGACGAAGCCAAGGTTCCGTTCTTTGGTGATCTGCCAGGCTTGGGCGTGCTCTTCCGGAATAAGTCCAGCTCCTCAAGAAAGCGTGAAATGCTGGTCTTCATTACCCCGAAGATGATTGCCGAGAAAGCCATCGGCCGCTGATCCCTTGATATTCAGTCTGGTTGGCCTGCCTGGCTCCGGAAAGACAACAGTCGGGCGTCAACTCGCCCGGCGTCTTCAGCTTCCTTTCGTGGATTCAGACCATGCCATTGAAGCGCGTCTGGGCTGCTCCATTCGCGAGTTCTTTGAGCGCGAAGGCGAAGCCAAATTCCGGGATGTCGAAGAGGAAGTCATAGACTCGTTGACCACGGGGCCCACCGGTGTGCTTTCCACTGGCGGTGGCGTGGTCATTCGTCCGGCCAATCGACAGCATCTGCGTGAACGCGGACAGGTCATTTACCTGAAATCCACTCCAGAGGAGTTGTTTCGGCGCCTGCGCCACGATGTGAATCGTCCATTGCTGCAGGTGGCTGACCCGCTGTCCCGTTTGCGGGATCTCTACGCCACACGCGATCCTCTGTACCGTGAAATCGCGCATTTCGTCCTCGAAACCGGGCGGCCGTCCGTTGCGACGCTTGTCAATATGATTCTGATGCAGCTTGAACTTGCGGGTCTGCTGCCGGCGCAGCAAACACCCTCGGTGTGAATTGGTAGTGCAAGGTCCCCTAAACTCTAGGGTATGACTTCAAACAACCACACCAGCGTTTCGATCGATCTGGGCGATAGAAGCTACTCCATTCAAATCGGCACTCAACTGCTTGACGATAGTCAGACTTTCTCGCAGCTGCCCAAGGCCAATTCCGCTTATGTTGTCAGTAACACGACAGTAGCACCGTTGTACGCTGACCGACTGGTCCGTGCGTTGGCTGGCGTGTACAAGAGCGTGCATTTGGTGGCTTTGCCCGATGGCGAAGAGTTCAAGACATGGCAGGTTCTGAATCAGATCTTTGATGCTTTGCTGTCGAACGGAGCTGACCGGAAAACAGTGTTGTTTGCGCTGGGCGGCGGCGTGGTGGGGGACATGACGGGATTTGCCGCCGCAAGTTTTATGCGCGGGATTCCCTTTGTGCAGGTGCCGACCACATTGCTGTCGCAGGTCGACTCGTCGGTGGGTGGCAAGACCGGCATCAACCATCCTTTGGGCAAGAACATGGTCGGTGCGTTTTACCAGCCTCTCTTGGTGGTGTGCGATCTGGATACGCTCAAAACGCTTCCGGATCGTGAGCTGAGTGCAGGTCTGGCAGAGGTCATCAAGTACGGCCCCATTGCTGACGGATCATTTCTGGACTGGATTGAGCAGAACCTTCCACTGTTGCTTGCGCGTGACGGTACTGCGCTGGCCCACGCGGTCAAGCGAAGCTGCGAGATCAAGGCCTGGGTGGTCGGACAGGATGAGCGCGAGGCCGGGTTGCGTGCGATTCTGAATTTTGGGCACACGTTCGGTCATGCCATCGAAGCCGGGCTCGGGTATGGCGAGTGGCTGCATGGCGAAGCGGTTGGATGCGGCATGGTTATGGCAGCCCACCTGTCACAACGTTTGGGATTGGTGGATGCCGCTTATGTACAGCGACTGACCAGCCTGATTCATAACGCGCGTCTGCCAGTCGTCGGTCCCATTCTGGACGCCAATGACAACGCCGGACGCTACCTGGAACTGATGCGAATGGACAAGAAGTCAGAAGCAGGAGAGATCCGTTTCGTCGTTCTTGACGGTATTGCCAAAGCAAAGATGCTTGGCGCACCCGATTCCATGGTGCGTGAAGTGGTGGACTCGTGCTGCAATCCTTTGCTATGAATAGTGTAGCTATACGCGCAGCATTGGCGAGGGGTAGGGTGTGATTTGTCTATAAATAGTGCTCTTGCGCCGTATGCCAGTGATCCGGCACTGTCGCGTGGCAGGCGCTTTGTTCAGCCGCCTGCGCCGACCCGTACCGAGTTCCAGCGTGACCGTGACCGCATCGTGCACTCCACCGCGTTCCGCCGTCTTGTGTACAAAACCCAGGTTTTTCTCAACCACGAGGGAGATCTGTTTCGTACCCGCCTGACACATTCGCTGGAGGTCGCCCAGCTCGGCCGGTCCATCGCACGGGCGTTGCGAATCAATGAGGATCTTGTCGAGGCCATTGCCCTGGCGCACGATCTGGGGCACACACCGTTTGGTCATGCCGGTCAGGATGCGCTGAATGACAGTATGGAGGCCCATGGTGGGTTTGAACACAACCTGCAGAGCTTGCGGGTGGTAGACCATCTGGAAGAGCGGTACCCGGATTTTGACGGGCTGAACCTGACTTTTGAAACACGGGAAGGCATCCTCAAGCATTGTTCACGCAGGAATGCACTGGCTATTGAGCAAATCGAACATGTGTACGCCGATGGCAATGGTGGCGTTGGCCAGCGTTTTCTCAACCGCACGGAGCCGAGCCTGGAAGCACAGCTGTGTAATCTGGCGGACGAAATTGCCTACAACGCACACGATGTCGACGATGGGTTCAGATCGGGTCTGATCACGCTGGAGCAGTTGCGGGAGGTTCCCCTGTTCGCACAATTCAGCGACATGGCACTGAAAAATCATCCACGGCTGGTTCAACCGACGCAGTCACGGCGGTGGATGTATGAGTCCATCCGCCTGATGCTCAGCCAACAAGTTTACGACGCAGTGGCTGCGACCCAGATAGCCCTTGATGCAGCACAGGTAAAAAGCGTCGAGGATGTGCGCCGAGCGGCCCCGTTGGTGCAGTTTTCACCAGATATGCGCAGGCAGTCGACCGAGCTCAAGTCATTTCTATTCCAGCATTTGTACCGCCACCCGCAGGTCACGCAGACGATGGACATGGCCAAGCGTGTAGTGCGCGAGTTGTTCGATGTCTACGTCGCCAAACCGCAGGAAATGCAGGCAGGCTTCGCTTCACGCACGGAAGCACAAAACGGCGTGGATTCAGCACCGCATCGGGTTGTGGCGGACTATATTGCCGGTATGACCGACCGATTCGCTGCGCGGGAGCATGAACGATTGACGGGGCAGCGTCTGCTTGCCTGACCACTGTTTTGAAAGACCACGATGACTTCCCAATCACGCTCCAGTGATGAACAGATGCTTTCTTTGACGGTGCGTTGGCTGGAGCGCGCGGTCATCGGGCTCAATCTCTGCCCGTTTGCGAAAAGCGTTCACGTCAAAGGCCAGATCCACTACCGATTGAGCCATGCCACGCAAAAGCAAGAGTTGCTGCAAGTGCTGCAGGAAGAGCTTCAGGCGTTGCAAGCAACAGATCCCGCAGTGCGCGACACCACACTGTTGATACTGGCAGACTGTTTTCCTGATTTCCTGGACTTCAATGACTTTCTGCAGGATGCAGATGATGTTCTGTGCACGCTGGGGTTGGATGGCACCCTGCAAATCGCCAGCTTCCATCCCAGGTTCCAGTTTGCCGGAACTACCGAGGACGACATTACGAATTTCACCAACCGGGCACCCTTTCCGGTGTTGCACCTGATTCGGGAAGCCAGCATTGCACGCGCTGTGGAGGCCTTCCCGGACGCAGAAATGATTTACGAGAAGAACATGCGGACCCTTGAAGACTTGGGCCGCGCCGGCTGGAAAGAGTTGGGTCTGGAAATCGAACGTGAACAAGACGCAGAGAGGCAAGCATGAAATCGCGCCAAGCAGCCAAGCCAATGCCATCTGCCAAGGTATCTGCGGCCAGCCCACTGGATGCGGAATTGCGTCCGGGGCAGTCCATTGAACTGCTCAAGGAACTGCATATTCTTACGCGCGATGGCAAGCTGAACCAGGATTCCCGCCGCAAACTCAAGCAGGTGTATCACCTGTATCAGTTTATCGAGAAGCTGCTACAGGAACTTCCGGCCAATCCCAATGGGACGCTCACCCTGGCGGACCATGGTGCCGGCAAGTCGTACTTGGGATTTATCCTGTATGACCTGTATTTCAAGAACTTGCCGAAAAGTCACATCTACGGCATTGAGACGCGGGCGGAACTGGTTTCCAAATCCAGAGAACTGGCGGAGAAGCTGGGCTTTTCGCGCATGTCGTTTATCAATCTGAGCGTGGCCGAGTCCGCCCAATCGGAAGCATTGCCCGGCCAATTCGATGTCATCACTGCGTTGCATGCATGCGATACCGCCACGGACGACGCCATCGCCTTTGGATTGCAGAAGAAGGCGCGGGCCTTTGTGCTGGTTCCCTGCTGCCAGGCTGAAGTGGCGCGGCATTTAAGCCAGAGTAAGGCACTTTCCCTGACGCGTACCCCATTGGCCGAACTCTGGCGTCATCCTTTGCACACCCGTGAGATGGGTAGCCAGATTACCAATGTATTGCGTTGTCTGTACCTGGAGGCACATGGGTACCAAGTCACTGTGACCGAACTCGTGGGTTGGGAACACAGCATGAAGAATGAGCTGATCCTGGCGCGTTACACCGGACAAAAAAAGCGGGCTGCAGCAGCGCGTTTGCGATCGATTCTGGAAGAGTTCGGACTTCTGGAACTGCTTGACACAAGGTTTACATTGCCGCGCGACAATGATTGTGACAACGGAATGGCAGGCTGATGCGTTCTGGAGGGATGTCTTTTCAATATTTTGGGAGTCGGTTATGAAACGATGGTTTGGGTTGGGGTTAGTCCTTGCAGCTTCGTTGGTACTGGGAGCCTGCGCGACCAGCAGTCCGGATGTCATCCAGCGCGGCGATGCACAGCGTATGGCCCAGGTGGAAGATGCTGTGGTTTTGTCGGTGCGTACTGTCACGGTTGATGGCAGCCAGTCCGGTGTAGGCGCTACTGTGGGTGGCGTGGTCGGTGCGATTGGCGGCTATGGTGGAAGTGGCGTTCAGCGCGAAGCGCAAGTGCTGGGCGTTTTGGCTGGCGTGGCAGGTGCCGCAGTAGGTAATACCCTGGAGCGTATGAGCACCCGCGAAGAGGCGGTGGAAGTGCTGGTTCAGCTCAAAAATGGCGAACGGCGTGCGATTGTGCAAGCCAAGGCTGCAGAGGTGTTTGCTGCAGGTGATCCAGTGATTATTGTCACAACGGGTGGCAAGGTTCGTGTGACCAAAGCACCCAAGTAAGCGACTTGGACAGGTAATAATCAGACCAACTTACTGGATTCTGATTATGTCCCTTGAACTCTACAAAGACGCGCACCATTGCTGCGTCATGTTCACTAACCTCGTCGAAGATACCGAGGCGGTACAAGCCAATCAGTTCCTGATCGTGGATCAGGACGAAGGTGTCATTCTGGATCCCGGTGGCAACATGACGTACAACGAGTTGAGCATGACCATGCGCAAATACATTGCGCCGGCCAATCTTGACTACATCGTTGCATCGCATGCCGATCCAGACATCATTGCTTCTCTGGATCGGTGGATGACCGCAACGCAGGCCAAACTGGTCATTTCCAATCTGTGGTCACGCTTTGCACCCCATTTCTGCAAACTGGGAAAGACGGATGACCGTGTCATAGGCGTCCCCGATGAAGGCGCCAAGTTACGCTTTGGGAAAACCGAGCTGTGGCTGATCCCCGCGCACTTCATGCATTCGGAGGGCAACTTCCAGTTTTACGATCCTGTGAGCAAGATTCTGTTTTCCGGAGATCTCGGTGTTTCTATGCTGAGTGGTCAGCAGGCTTCGCAGTTCATTACCGATCTGAACCCATTGCCCCATGGAATGGAGGCCTTCCATCGCCGCTATATGGTCAGCAACAAGATCCTGAAGCTATGGGTGAAGATGGTGCGCAAACTGGATATCGCGATGATTGTTCCCCAGCATGGATCGCCGCTCAAGGGCGCTGCGGTGGGTCAATTGATCGACTGGCTGGATGCGTTGGCCTGCGGTATTGACCTGATGGGGCCAGAGCACTACCAGTTGCCAACGACGACGATTTGACACCTTTGCCAGGGTAGTCCTTTCCATGGCTCGTCTTCCTCGTGTTGCGTTGCCGGGTTGTGTTCACCACGTGATGCAGAGGGGTAACAACGGGCAACGTATTTTTGAAACTGCGGCCGACTACCAGCGAATGCTGGATCTCTTGAGCGCGCATTCTCGGACGTTTGGTGTGGCGGTGCATGCCTATGTGCTTATGGCCAACCAGTTTCATTTGCTGGTTACGCCGCATACGGAGACCGGGCTCCCACAGATGATGCAGGCGGTGGGTCGCCAGTATGTGCGTTATTTCAACGATGCGCATCGACGAACCGGCACCTTGTGGGATGGGCGGTATCGATCTACCGTCATCGAAGCGGAGCAGTTTCTGCTGGCCGACATGGTCTACATCGATCAGAGTCCTGTTCGGGAAGGACTGGTGGTGCAGGCTGGCGAATATCTGTGGTCCAGCTTCGGGCATTACGCAGGCCAGCGCGTAGACAAACTTCTGACCGTGCACCCGTTGGTGTGGGGTCTCGGAAACACGCCATTTGCGCGTGAGGCGGCTTACACCGAAATGGTGCAGGTGGGGATCAATGCGGTGCAGCAGGAGGCTTTGCGCAACGCCATTCTTTCCGGGTGGCCCTTGGGAACACCAGAATTTGTCGACAATCTGCAAAAAGGCACCCCGCGGCGACTCACCAAAAGCAGTCCCGGCAGACCTCCCATCGAGCGGAAAACTCCGGAATAGTGGTTGATTTCCTTGCCGATACTCACTTTTCTGCTATTGATTTTGATATGTCCCCAATAAAACAATAGTAAATTCTTGAGAATTTAATAAGAATCTGACCCCAATTATTTTTCTTGGCACTTTTGTTGCTATGCGGTATTCTTGTCGTCCACTGTCATTTTCAGGAGTGCGCCATGACCACGGCTGCCGAAATCAAGCATCTTCAAGAACACGGTCTCTATTCCAATGCCAATGAGCACGACGCGTGCGGCGTGGGTTTTGTCGCCCATATCCGTGGTGAGAAAAGCCACTCCATCGTCAAGAATGCGCTGAAGATTCTTGAAAACCTCGACCATCGGGGTGCGGTGGGTGCCGACAAACTGATGGGCGACGGCGCCGGTATCCTGATCCAGCTGCCCGATGCTTTGTACCGGGAAGAAATGGCAGCCCAGGGTGTCACCCTGCCGCCCCCGGGTGAGTATGGCGTCGGCATGATCTTTTTGCCCAAGGAGCACGCATCCCGTCTGGCCTGCGAGCAGGAGATGGAGCGCGCGATCAAGGCCGAGGGCCAGGTTCTGCTGGGCTGGCGCGATGTGCCGGTCAACAAGGACATGCCCATGTCTCCCACTGTGCGCGAAAAGGAGCCTATCCTGCGCCAGGTGTTCATTGGTCTCGGAAACGATGTGGTTGTGCAGGACGCACTGGAGCGCAAGCTGTACGTGATCCGCAAGACTGCCAGCGCCAATATCCAGGCACTGAAACTCAAGCACTCCAAGGAATATTACGTTCCCAGCATGTCGAGCCGGACCGTGGTCTACAAGGGCCTGTTGCTGGCGGATCAGGTGGGTGTGTACTTCAAGGATCTGGAAGACGCGCGTTGTGTGTCCGCCCTGGGTCTGGTGCACCAGCGCTTCTCCACCAACACTTTCCCTGAGTGGCCACTGGCCCACCCGTACCGTTATGTGGCGCACAACGGTGAAATCAACACCGTCAAGGGCAACTACAACTGGATGAAGGCTCGCGAAGGTGTGATGTCCTCCCCGGTGCTGGGCACCGATCTGCAAAAGCTGTACCCCATCAGTTTTGCCGACCAGTCCGACACGGCGACGTTCGACAACTGCCTGGAACTGCTGACCATGGCGGGTTACCCGATCAGCCAGGCCGTGATGATGATGATTCCCGAGCCATGGGAGCAGCACACCACCATGGATGAGCGCCGCAAGGCCTTCTACGAATACCACGCCGCCATGCTGGAACCCTGGGATGGCCCGGCCTCCATCGTGTTCACCGATGGCCGCCAGATTGGCGCCACGCTGGACCGCAACGGCCTGCGCCCCTCGCGCTATTGCATCACGGATGACGATCTGGTCATCATGGGCTCCGAGTCGGGCGTACTGCCCGTGCCGGAGAACAAGATCGTACGCAAGTGGCGCCTGCAGCCGGGCAAGATGTTCCTGATCGACCTGGAACAGGGTCGCATGATCGACGACGAAGAGCTTAAGGCCAACCTCGCCAACAGCAAGCCGTACAAGCAGTGGATCGAGAACCTGCGCATCAAGCTCGACGATGTAACCTTCACCGAGCGCCGCACTGAGAAGGCGCTGGCCGATGTGGTGGCAGGCGTGGAACCCAAGCGGATTACCGACAAGGTGTCGCTGCTCGACCGCCAGCAGGCCTTCGGCTTCACCCAGGAAGACCTCAAGTTCCTGATCGCCCCCATGGCGGCGAACGGCGAAGAGGCCATTGGTTCCATGGGCAACGACAGCCCGCTGGCTGTGCTGTCCGACAAAAACAAGCCGCTGTACAACTACTTCAAGCAGTTGTTTGCGCAAGTGACCAACCCGCCGATCGATCCGATTCGCGAAGCGATTGTGATGTCGCTGGTGTCCTTTGTGGGGCCCAAGCCCAATCTGCTGGACATCAATCAGGTCAACCCACCGATGCGCCTGGAAGTGAGCCAGCCTGTGCTGGATTTCGCGGACATGGCCAAGCTGCGTGATATCGAAAAGCACACGCAGGGCAAGTTCCGTAGCGCAACGCTGGATATCACTTATCCACTGGCCTGGGGCCATGAAGGCGTAGAAGCCAAGCTGGCTTCGCTGTGCGCTGAAGCGGTGGACGCGATCAAGGGTGGCAAGAACATTTTGATCATCAGCGACCGTGCTTTGAGCGCCACACAGGTGGCTATTCCTGCGCTGCTGGCGCTGTCGGCTATTCACCAGCATCTGGTGCGTGAAGGTCTGCGCACTACTGCGGGTCTGGTGGTGGAAACCGGGACTGCGCGCGAAGTGCACCACTTTGCCGTGCTGGCTGGCTACGGTGCGGAAGCGGTGCATCCCTACCTGGCCATGGAGACCCTGGCCAGCATGCACAAGGATCTGCCGGGCGACCTGTCGGCCGATAAGGCCATTTACAACTACATCAAGGCGGTTGGAAAAGGTCTGTCCAAGATCATGTCCAAGATGGGCGTGTCGACCTACATGAGCTACTGCGGTGCGCAACTGTTCGAAGCCATCGGTTTGAACAGCGAAACCATCGAGAAGTACTTCACCCGCACCCCCAGCAAGGTCGAGGGTATTGGCGTGTTCGAAATCGCCGAAGAAGCCATTCGCATGCACAAGGCGGCCTTCAGTGCGGATCCTGTGTTGGCCAACGCGCTGGATGCCGGTGGTGAATACGCCTGGCGTACGCGTGGCGAAGAGCACATGTGGACCCCCGATGCGATTGCCAAACTGCAGCATTCCACCCGTGCCAACAACTGGAACACCTACAAGGAATATGCCCAGATCATCAATGACCAGAGCAAGCGCCACCTGACCCTGCGTGGCCTGTTCGAGTTCAAGATCGATCCGGCCAAGGCCATTTCCGTGGACGAAGTCGAACCCGCCAAGGAAATCGTCAAGCGCTTTGCGACCGGCGCGATGTCGCTGGGCTCCATATCCACTGAAGCCCATGCGACTTTGGCCGTGGCCATGAACCGTATCGGCGGCAAGAGCAACACCGGTGAGGGCGGTGAAGACGCAGCCCGTTACCGCAATGAGCTCAAGGGCATTCCGATCAAGCTCGGCGACACCCTCAAGAGCGTGATTGGTGCCGAGAACGTGGAAGTCGACATGCCCTTGCAGGCTGGCGATTCCCTGCGCAGCCGCATCAAGCAGGTGGCTTCCGGTCGCTTCGGTGTGACAGCCGAATACCTGCACAGTGCCGACCAGATCCAGATCAAGATGGCCCAGGGCGCCAAGCCAGGTGAAGGTGGCCAGTTGCCTGGTGGAAAAGTGTCGGAATACATCGGCAAGCTGCGCCATTCTGTGCCTGGTGTGGGCCTGATTTCGCCCCCGCCGCACCACGACATCTACTCCATCGAAGACTTGGCCCAACTGATCCACGATCTGAAGAACGTGGCGCCGCACTCCGGCATCAGTGTCAAGCTGGTGTCTGAAATCGGCGTGGGTACGATTGCCGCCGGCGTTGCCAAATGCAAGGCCGACCATGTGGTGATTGCTGGCCACGATGGTGGTACCGGCGCATCGCCCTGGTCTTCCATCAAGCATTGCGGTAGTCCTTGGGAAATCGGCCTGGCCGAAACCCAGCAGACCCTGGTGCTGAACCGACTGCGCAGCCGCATCCGCGTGCAAGCCGACGGCCAGATGAAGACCGGCCGCGACGTCGCCATCGGCGCGCTGCTGGGTGCCGATGAATTCGGTTTCGCCACTGCACCGCTGGTGGTGGAAGGCTGCATCATGATGCGCAAGTGCCACCTGAACACCTGCCCGGTGGGCGTGGCGACACAGGACCCGGTGTTGCGCCAGAAATTCTCCGGCAAGCCCGAGCACGTGGTGAACTACTTCTTCTTCATCGCCGAAGAAGTCCGCCAAATCATGGCCCAGCTGGGTATCCGCAAGTTCGACGACCTGATTGGCCGCGCAGACCTGCTCGATACCCGCAAGAGCATTGAGCACTGGAAAGCCCAGGGTCTGGACTTCAGCCGCCTTTTTGCCCAGCCGCAAGTGCCCGCCGATGTGCCCCGCTTCCAGACACTGGAGCAGGAGCATGGTCTGGAAAAGGCGCTGGACAACGTGCTGATCGCCAAGAGCCGAGCTGCCATCGACAAGGGCGAGCGCGTGCAGTTCATGGAAGTGGCCCGCAACGTCAACCGTTCTGTGGGTGCCATGCTTTCCGGTGCGGTGACCAAGGTGCACCCTGAAGGCTTGCCGGACGACACCATCCGCATCCAGCTCGAAGGTACTGGTGGCCAATCCTTTGGTGCCTTCCTGGCCAAGGGCATCACCATGTACCTGATTGGCGACGCCAACGACTACACCGGCAAGGGACTGTCAGGTGGCCGCATTGTGGTGCGTCCGAGCATCGACTTCCGCGGCGAAGCCATCCGCAACACCATCGTCGGCAACACCGTGATGTACGGTGCGACGACCGGTGAGGCCTACTTCAGCGGTGTAGCTGGTGAGCGCTTCGCCGTGCGCCTGTCCGGCGCCACTGCGGTGGTGGAAGGTACGGGCGACCACGGTTGCGAATACATGACTGGTGGAACAGTCGCCGTGCTCGGCAAAACCGGCCGCAACTTTGCGGCGGGTATGAGCGGTGGCGTGGCCTATGTGTACGACGAGGACGGCCAGTTCGCCAAGCGCTGCAATACTGCCATGGTGAGCCTGGAGAAGGTGTTGACGACCTCCGAGCAGGAAGCCGCGATGGACAAGGCCATCTGGCACCGTGGCGAGAGCGATGAAGCGCAGCTCAAAAAGTTGCTTGAAGACCACAACCGCTGGACTGGCAGCAAGCGTGCGCGTGAACTGCTGGACAACTGGGATGCCTCGCGCGCCAAGTTCGTGAAGGTCTTCCCCAACGAGTACAAGCGTGCTCTGGGTGAGATTCATGCACGAAAATCGGCTGTAGCCCCCGTCAAGCCTGCGCAAGCAGCTACCAAAAAAGTAGCAACTGCAGCCAAGTAAAGGAACAGAATCATGGGAAAAATTACTGGCTTCATGGAGTTTGAACGAATCGAAGAGGGCTACAAGCCCGTTCCCGAGCGTCTGAAGCACTACAAAGAGTTCGTAGTCGGACTGGACGACGCACAGTCCAACAAACAGGCTGCACGCTGCATGGACTGCGGTACACCGTTTTGCAACAGCGGCTGCCCGGTCAACAACATCATTCCGGATTTCAACGACCTGGTGTACCGGGGCGACTGGAAGGCTGCGATTGAGGTGCTGCATAGCACCAACAACTTTCCCGAGTTCACCGGCCGCATCTGCCCCGCACCCTGCGAAGCTGCCTGCGTGGTGAATGTCAATGGTGATGCGGTGGGCATCAAGTCCATCGAACACGCCATCATTGACAAAGCCTGGTCCGAAGGCTGGGTCAAACCCCTGCCAGCCAAGGTGAAAACCGGCAAAAAGGTTGCTGTGGTCGGTTCCGGCCCTGCTGGCATGGCTGCTGCGCAGCAACTGGCCCGGGCCGGCCACGATGTGACCCTGTTCGAGAAGAACGACCGTATCGGTGGCCTGCTGCGCTACGGTATCCCCGACTTCAAGATGGAGAAGTCGCACATCGACCGCCGCGCCGACCAGCTCAAGGCTGAGGGTGTCACCATCCGCACCGGTGTGATGGTCGGTGAGTTGCCCAAGGATTCCAAGGTGACCAACTGGGCCAAGGAGAGCATCTCCCCCGCACAGCTGCAAAAAGACTTTGACGCGGTGCTGTTGACTGGCGGTTCTGAGCAGTCGCGCGACTTGCCGGTGCCTGGCCGTGACCTTGATGGCATTCACTTTGCCATGGAGTTTCTGCCCCAGCAGAACAAGGTCAACGCGGGCGACAAGCTCAAGAACCAGTTGCGCGCGGATGGCAAGCATGTGATCGTCATTGGCGGTGGCGACACCGGCTCTGATTGCGTGGGTACCAGCAACCGCCATGGCGCGGTCAGCGTGACCCAGTTCGAGGTGATGCCCCAGCCTCCCGAGCAGGAAGACAAGCCCCTGGTCTGGCCTTACTGGCCGCTGAAACTGCGTACCAGTTCCAGCCACGACGAGGGCTGCACCCGCGAATTTGCCATTTCCACCAAGGAATTTGTCGGCAAGAACGGCAAAGTCACTGGGCTGAAAACCGTGCATGTCGAGCTCAAGGACGGTAAGCTGGTGGAAATTGCCGGTACCGAAAAGGAATACAAGGCCGACTTGGTGCTGCTGGCCATGGGCTTTGTGAACCCCGTTGCGACCATTCTGGACGGCTTTGGCGTGGACAAGGATGGCCGCGGCAACGCCAAGGCATCGACCGAGTTCACCGGCGGCTATGCCACCAATGTGGCCAAGGTGTTTGCTGCTGGCGATATGCGCCGTGGTCAAAGTCTGGTGGTGTGGGCTATCCGCGAAGGCCGTCAGGCCGCGCGCTCGGTGGACGAGTTCCTGATGGGGTCTAGCGACCTGCCACGCTGATCAGGGTTTTCCCGCTTATCATTCCGAGGCCGGGTATTTCCCCGGCCTTGTTGTTTGTATGGCCGACTATTCCACTGACCCGCTCGTTGAACTGAAAGATCTGTCCTTTGGCTACGGCGAACGGCGGATCCTCGATGGCGTGACCCTGTCGATTCCGCGCGGCAAGGTGACCGCGTTGATGGGTGCGTCGGGGGGCGGAAAAACGACCGTGTTGCGCCTGATTGGTGGACAGTACCGTGCGCAAGCAGGGCAGGTGCTGTTGCATGGTGCCCAGTACGGCAAAGATGTGCAGGATATGGGCAAAGCCAATGCACAGGCCCTCTACGCTGCGCGTCGCCGCATGGGCATGCTGTTCCAGTTTGGGGCCCTGTTCACCGATCTCAGCGTGTTCGACAATGTGGCATTTCCTTTGCGTGAGCACACCAATTTGTCCCCGGCGCTGGTGCGCGACGTTGTTCTCATGAAACTCAATGCCGTGGGGCTGCGTGGTGCGCGCGACCTGATGCCGTCCGAGGTGTCTGGTGGTATGGCACGCCGTGTGGCCCTGGCCCGAGCCATTGCGCTGGATCCTGAACTGGTGATGTACGACGAACCCTTCGCCGGGCTGGATCCGATCTCCCTGGGGACGGCTGCACGCCTGATTCGCCAGCTCAATGACACCATGGGGCTGACCAGCATCGTCGTCTCGCACGATCTGGAGGAAACCTTCCATATTGCCGACAAGGTGATTGTTCTGGCCAATGGCAAGATTGCCGCCCAGGGTACGCCGCAGGAGGTGCGCGAAAGCACCGATCCGCTGGTGCACCAGTTCGTCAACGCCTTGCCCGAAGGTCCGGTGCGGTTCCATTACCCTTCCTCCAGTGTGGATGCAGACTTTTCCATGGGGGCAGGACGATGAGCTGGTACCACCCCGCTGACGTTGGCCTGGCTGTGCGTTCCAAGATGGCCGATCTGGGCTATGGAGCCCGGCTGTTTGGTCGTTTGCTGGCTTCGCTGGGGCCGGTGTTGCGCCGTCCTGGCTTGCTACGCGACCAGGTGCATTTCATGGGCAACTATTCGCTGGCCATCATTGCGGTGTCCGGTGTGTTCGTCGGTTTTGTGATGGGTCTGCAGTACTACTATGGCTTGCAGCGTTTCGGTGCGGCCGAGTCGGTTGGCATGCTCATCAGCCTGAGCCTGGTGCGCGAGTTTGGCCCCGTGCTGACGGCCCTGTTGTTTGCCGGTCGGGCAGGTACGTCGCTCACCGCTGAGATCGGTCTGATGAAGGCGGGTGAGCAGCTCAGTGCCATGGAAATGATGGCGGTTGATCCTGTCTCGCGTATTCTGGCGCCCCGTTTCTGGGGTGCGGTCATTGCCATGCCCTTGCTGGCGGCGGTGTTCAGCGCGGTCGGTGTGGTGGGCGGCTGGGCAGTGTGTGTGCCCATGATTGGCATTGACTCGGGCTCCTTCTGGAGCCAGATGCAAAGTGGCGTGGATGTCTGGGTGGACGTGGGCAATGGCGTAGTCAAGAGTGTGGTGTTTGGTTTCGCAGTGAGTTTTATTGCCTTGCTGCAGGGCTATGAAGCCCAGCCTACGCCCGAAGGGGTTGCCCATGCCACCACGCGTACCGTGGTGGTGGCTTCGCTCACCGTGCTGGGGTTGGACTTTGTCCTGACCGCCATGATGTTCAGTATTTAGGGGATTGCAAATGCAACGTTCCAGTAAAGATGTGTGGGTGGGTCTGTTTGTTCTGCTGGGTGGCTTTGCGGTGCTTTTTCTGGCCCTGCAGTCCGCCAATCTGCTGTCGATCAGCTTCGATCGGGGTTATGCAGTCACTGCCAAATTTGACAATATTGGTGGCCTCAAACCCAAGGCGGCGGTCAAGAGTAGCGGTGTGGTGGTGGGGCGGGTCGAATCCATTGCGTTCGACGACAAGACATTTCAGGCCCGTGTGACCCTGTCCATGGACAAGCGCTATGCATTCCCTAAGGACAGCTCGCTCAAGATTCTGACCAGCGGATTGCTGGGTGAACAGTACATCGGCATCGAGGCCGGTGCCGATGTCGCCAATCTGGCAGCGGGCGACGCCATTTCCGCAACCCAATCGGCGGTCGTGCTGGAAAACCTGATCAGCCAGTTTCTATACAGCAAGGCTGCAGATGGCCCGGCAGAGGACAAGAAGTGACATTGCGGAGCGCATGTAGCCGTATCGCACGGTGGGCTTTCCTGGCCTGCCTGGTGCTGCTGCAGGCGTGCGCCACAGTGGCCAATCCGGACCCGAGAGATCCGCTGGAATCGTTCAACCGGGGTGTATTTGGTTTCAACGATGCATTGGACCGTGCGGTGGTCAAGCCCGTTGCCACGGTGTACCGCGATGCCACCCCCAACTGGTTCCGCAAAGGCGTGTCCAATTTCTTTGGCAACCTGGGCGATGTGTGGTCCGCTGTCAACAATGGCCTGCAGTTGCGTGGCCAGGATTTTGGTGACAGCGTGGGGCGCGTGATGATCAACACCACGCTGGGCATCGGTGGTTTGGTGGATGTGGCCAGCGATCTCAATATCGAACGTCACTCCGCCGACTTCGGTTTGACTCTGGGCCGCTGGGGTGTAGGCGCAGGCCCGTATATCGTGTTGCCGGTGCTTGGGCCCTATACCTTGCGGGAAGTGGTGGCTCTGCCGGTCGACCAACAGGGCAATCTCGTCAACCAGATTGCCGATGACCCTACCCGTTATGGACTTACCGTGCTCGAACTGGTGGACCTGCGTGCCCAGTACCTGCGGGCGGGTGAAGTGGTGGAGGGTGCTGCGCTGGATAAATACAGCTTCATGCGCGACTCCTACCTGCAACGCCAGCGGAACCGTGTCTACGATGGCAATCCTCCGGACGAGGATATTGACCCCAGCGCGGTTACCAAATAACGGACTCTTTGCACGCGGTTTACGTCAGAGGGAGATAATTCACCCCTGTTCTGGAGTACAAAGCGGCTATGAAACGTAATTTTCTTCGCACCCTGGGTTTGACTGTGTTGATGGCTGTAGGTCTCGTGGGAGGCGCGCACGCAAATGATGAAGCACCGGATGCCATGATCAAGCGCCTTTCGGTGGACGTTCTGGACACCATCAAGGCGGACAAGGCGCTGCGCTCGGGGGACATGGTCAAGCTGGTTGCGCTGGTCGATGAGCGCATCATGCCCAATGTGAATTTCCAGCGCATGACAGCGTCGGCCGTCGGCCCTGCCTGGCGCCAGGCTACGCCGGAACAGCAGAAGCGTCTGCAGGAGGAGTTCAAGATTCTGCTGGTGCGCACTTATGCAGGTGCCTTGGCGCAAGTGAGCACGCAGACCGTCGCCATGAAGCCTTTGCGCGCAAGTCCAGAAGACAAGGAAGTGCTGGTGCGAACCGAAATCAAAGGCGGTGGCGACCCGATCCAGCTCGACTACCGTCTGGAGAAAACTCCTGGGCAAGGCGCTGGCTGGCGCATCTACAACCTCAATGTACTGGGCGTGTGGTTGGTGGAAACCTACAAGAGCCAGTTTTCTCAGGAAATCAATGCCAAGGGTCTGGATGGGTTGATCCTCTCGCTGTCCGACCGCAACAAGGCCAATGCCAAGAAAGGCTGACATGCTGAGTTTGCCTCCTACCCTGACCCATGCGGACGCTACAGCCTGCCTTGACACCCTGACCACGGGGCTCAAGCAGGAGTCTGCGGCCCAGGTCGTGGTCGATGCAGCGCTGCTGCGCAGCTTCGATTCGTCTGCGCTGGCTGTTTTGCTGGAATTTCGGCGCGAATGTGCACGTGCTGGCAAGCGCTTTGTTGTACAGGGCTTGCCCCAGCGTTTGCGTGATCTCGCCGCTTTGTACGGAATTGAAGGCCTGTTGACCGGCGCCTGAACGCCACCGCGTAAAATGGTGGGCTCCCATGTCCGCCATCTCCTTCCAATCTGTTTCCAAAGCCTATCCGTCTCCGCGCGGACCCCAGGGCGCTACATTTCTCGCACTCGATGGCGTCAGCCTGGAGGTAGCCGAGGGTGAGTTCTTTGGCCTGCTGGGCCCCAATGGCGCTGGCAAAACTACCATGATCAGCATCCTGGCCGGATTGACCCGAGCCACCAGCGGTCGCGTGACCGTCATGGGCAGCGATGTGCAGGCAGACTACGCTCAAGCCCGCCGCAAACTTGGCGTGGTGCCGCAGGAACTGGTGTTTGATCCCTTTTTCAATGTGCGCGAGGCGCTGCGCTTCCAGTCTGGCTATTTCGGAATCAAAAACAACGATGCCTGGATTGACGAGCTGCTGGAGAGTCTGGGGCTGACCGACAAGGCCAATGCCAACATGCGTCAGTTGTCGGGTGGCATGAAGCGCCGTGTACTGGTGGCACAGGCGCTGGTGCACAAGCCGCCCGTGATTGTTCTGGACGAGCCCACTGCCGGTGTCGATGTGGAGTTGCGCCAGACCCTGTGGCAGTTCATCGCCAAGCTCAACAAGCAGGGCCATACCGTGCTACTGACCACGCACTACCTGGAAGAGGCCGAAGCCCTGTGCAGTCGCATTGCGATGCTCAAGACTGGACGGATCGTGGCCCTGGACCAGACCAGTGCGCTTCTCAAGGCCGCCAGCAGCAATGTGCTGCGCTTCAAGACCGCAGACACCCTGCCGGACGCGCTGGCTTCCCGGGCCCGCATCACTGGGCGCATTGTGCAGTTGCCGGCCCACAATGCGCTGGAGATCGAACAATACCTGGCCGCCGTGCGCGAAGCCGGTGTCAGCGTGGAGGACGTGGAAATTCGCAAGGCCGATCTGGAAGACGTGTTCATCGACGTGATGAAGGCAGCAGGGGAATCCACATGACCGGCTGGCAGATGCTTTTGTACAAGGAAGTGTTGCGTTTCTGGAAGGTCAGCTTCCAGACGGTGGCTGCACCGGTGTTGACCGCAGTGCTGTACCTGATGATTTTTGGCCATGTGCTCGAAGACCACGTCAGGATCTATGACAGCATCAGCTACACCGCGTTTCTGGTGCCCGGTCTGGTGATGATGAGCATTTTGCAGAACGCGTTTGCCAACAGTTCATCCTCGCTCATCCAGAGCAAGATCATGGGCAATATGGTGTTCCTGCTGCTCACCCCGCTGTCACACTGGCACTGGTTTATCGCCTATGTGGGCTCTTCCATTGCGCGCGGTCTGGTAGTGGGTGGCGGTGTGTTTCTGGTTACTGTCTGGTTCACCCATCTTACATTTGTGGCACCCCTGTGGATACTGGTGTTTGCCATCCTGGGCGCAGCTTTGCTGGGAACGCTGGGATTGATTGCCGGCTTGTGGGCGGAGAAATTCGACCAGCTGGCGGCGTTCCAGAATTTCATCATCATGCCCATGACGTTTTTAAGTGGTGTGTTCTATTCCATCGGCTCACTGCCTGCTTTCTGGCAGCGTGCCAGCCACCTCAATCCGTTTTTTTACATGATTGATGGCTTTCGCTATGGTTTCTTTGGCGTCAGTGATGCATCTCCGTGGCTCAGCCTGGCCATCGTAGGCCTGGCATTTCTGATTGCTGCCGCTTTGGCTGTTCACTTGCTGCGCATTGGCTACAAAATCCGCAGCTGACCCCCCTATCCACTCCCATGACCGCTGAACAACTTCAACAACTTATCTCCGCTGGCCTGCCCTGCGACCTTTGCCAGCTCGAAGGCGATGGCCGCCACTGGTATGCCACCATCGTGTCGAGCGCCTTTGAAGGCAAGCGCCCCATACAGCGCCACCAGCAGGTGTATGCCACGCTGGGCAGCCGCATGCACACCGATGAAGTGCATGCGCTGTCGATGAAAACATTCACTCCGGCCGAATGGGCCAAGCAAGGCGCATAAATGGACAAGTTACGCATTCGCGGCGGTCGTCCGCTCCATGGTGAGGTGTTGATTTCCGGCGCAAAAAACGCTGCCCTGCCGGAAATGTGCGCCACGCTGCTGACCGATGAGCCGGTGCACCTGCTCAACGTGCCACGTCTGCAGGATGTGGCCACCATGCGCCGCTTGCTCGACAACATGGGCGTGCGCACTGAAACCCATGGTGAGCGCGGTGGCATCACGTTCCACGCAGCCGATCCGATCAAACCCGAGGCTCCTTACGAGCTGGTCAAGACCATGCGGGCGTCGGTGCTGGCGCTAGGCCCCTTGCTGGCCCGCTTTGGCCATGCTACGGTGTCCTTGCCCGGTGGCTGCGCCATTGGCTCGCGACCTGTGGACCAGCACCTCAAGGGCCTGACCGCCATGGGCGCTGAGATTGCGGTAGAGCACGGTTATATGGTCGCCAAATTGCCGCAAGGCCGTACGCGTCTTAAAGGTGCGCGTATTGCCACCGACATGGTGACCGTGACCGGCACCGAGAACTTCCTGATGGCCGCTGCGCTGGCCGAAGGCGAGACCATCCTGGAAAACGCTGCGCAAGAGCCCGAGATTCCCGATCTGGCCGAAATGCTGATCCAGATGGGTGCCAGGATTGAAGGCCATGGAACCAGCCGCATCCGCATCCAGGGGGTGGAAAAACTGCATGGCTGCACCCACCAGGTGGTGGCAGACCGCATCGAGACTGGTACCTTCCTGTGCGCCGTCGCCGCCACCGGGGGTGACGTGGTGCTCAAGCATGGGCGTGCCGACCATCTGGATGCGGTGATCGACAAGCTGCGCGACGCCGGTGTGACTGTCACGGCGGTGGATGGCGGCATCCGGGTGCAAGCCCAGGGACCGGCCTACCAATACCTCAAGGCCCAAACCTTCCGTACCACCGAGTACCCGGGGTTTCCCACTGACATGCAGGCGCAGTTCATGGCGCTCAACTGCATTGCACAAGGGACCAGCAAGGTGACCGAGACGATCTTCGAGAACCGCTTCATGCACGTCAACGAACTGGTGCGCCTGGGTGCGCACATCCAGATCGACGGCAAGATCGCAGTGATTGAAGGTGTGCAACAACTCTCCGGTGCTGCAGTCATGGCCACCGATCTGCGTGCGTCGGCCAGCCTGGTGATTGCCGGTCTGGTGGCTGACGGTGAAACCGTGGTGGACCGTATCTACCACCTGGACCGTGGCTACGACCAGATGGAGGCCAAGCTGCGTGGCATTGGCGCCGATATCGAGCGTATTAAATGAGTACCGACATGATCACTCTCGCCCTGTCCAAAGGCCGTATCTTTGAAGAAACCCTGCCGTTGCTCAAGGCCGCGGGTATTGAGGTGCTGGACGACCCCGAGAAATCCCGCAAGCTGATTCTCGATACCAACCAGCCCAATGTGCGCGTGCTGGTGGTGCGTGCCACCGATGTGCCCACCTATGTGCAGTACGGCGGTGCCGATCTGGGCATTACCGGCAAGGACACACTGCTGGAGCACGGCAGCCAGGGCTTGTACCAGCCGCTGGATTTGCGAATAGCCAAGTGCCGCATCAGCGTGGCGGTGCGTGCAGATTTTGATTACGCTTCCGCAGTGAAGCAGGGCTCTCGCCTGACTGTGGCCACCAAATACGTGGCCATTGCACGCGAGTTTTTTGCCTCCAAGGGCGTGCACGTGGATTTGATCAAGCTCTACGGCAGCATGGAGCTGGCCCCGCTGGTGGGTATGGCCGATGCCATCGTGGACCTGGTGTCTACCGGCAACACACTCAAAGCCAACCACCTGGTCGAAGTCGAACGCATCATGGACATCAGCTCGCGGCTGGTGGTCAACCAGGCCGCACTCAAGCTCAAGCAGGAACCTATCCGCAAGATCATCGATGCCTTTGCGAGCGCGGTGGGGCAAGAGGCCTGAGCCACACGGACCATCACGATCCCGACCATGTCAATTTTTGACACCACCATGGCCTTTGGGAGTCTGGGCTTGCCGCCTGGGGATGACCAGGCGCAGCGCGAAGTGGATGCCTTCCTGATCGTGGTGCTGGGTTCTAAGCCCGGGCAGCGCTACGCACTCACGGACCCTTCCATGCGCTTGGGGCGTGACAGCATGGCGGACATCATCATTGACGACCCCGGTGTGTCGCGGCGGCAGGCGGTCATCGCTTCGTGCGGTGACAGCGTCCAGTGGATTGATGGCGCGTCGACCAACGGCACCTACATTAACGATGTCAAGCTGCAGGGTGGTCAAACCATCACTTTGCAACGGGGGGGCCGGATCCGCATTGGGGCGACCGAGTTGAAATTCCTGCCACGTGGCGACGCCGAGGCGTACTACACGCAAGCGTTGGAATCACGGGCCCAACTGGACACCCTGACCCAGATTTTCAACAAGGGGCACTTGCTAGAAGCGCTGGAATTGCAGTTTGCACGCGCGCGGGCCAATGCCAGCGAATTGGGCTTGCTGGTGATTGATCTGGACAATTTCAAGCGGATCAACGATGCGCTCGGGCACGATGTCGGTGACCAGGTGCTGGTGTTCACTGCGCGTGTTTTGAGGGCGGTTGTCCAATGTCCAGGTGCCGTGGTAGGGCGTTTTGGTGGTGAAGAGTTTGTTGCGCTGTTGCCGGGATGTGGCCGTGCCGAGGCCGCCAGCATTGCCGAAGCGGTACGCGCGGCCATGGACCATGAAGCGGTCACTGTCAACGGCAAACCGGTGCGTGTGACAACCAGCATTGGTGTGACGGGCATGGATCCCGCCATGGGCAGTGCCCTGGAGTTGTTCCGGTCTGCGGACCAGGCGGTGTATCGCGCCAAGAATGCTGGCCGCAACCGTGTAGAAGCCGCGTAGCTTTATATATTTCAGAATCCGACACCATGAATTTCACAACCAGTCCCGTCCACCTTGCCACGCAGGATGCTGCATTTGAAGCGCAATTCAAAGCGCGCCTGCACTGGTCCGCTGATACGGATGCAGCCATTGAGCAGCGCGTGGCAGACATCCTGGCCGATGTGCAAAAGCGCGGTGACGCTGCCGTACTGGAGTACACCGCCCGCTTCGATGGTCTGACCGTGGCGGACATGAAGGCGCTGGAGCTCACCCAGGCCGAACTCAAGGCAGCGTTTGACAGCATCCCGGCGCAGCAGCGCAGCGCTCTGGAGTCCGCTGCCAAACGTGTACGCAGCTACCACGAAGCACAGAAGAAAGCCTCCGGCGAGAGCTGGAGCTACCGCGACGAAGACGGCACCCTGCTCGGCCAGAAGGTCACGCCACTGGACCGCGTGGGCATTTATGTGCCTGGCGGCAAAGCAGCTTATCCATCGTCGGTGCTGATGAATGCCATTCCTGCCCATGTGGCCGGTGTGGGTGAGATCATCATGGTGGTGCCCACCCCCAAGGGCGAGAAAAACGCCCTGGTGCTGGCTGCTGCTTACGTGGCCGGTGTCACCCGCGCCTTCACCATTGGCGGCGCGCAGGCGGTGGCCGCGCTGGCCTATGGTACGGCGACCGTGCCTGCAGTAGACAAGATCACCGGCCCCGGAAATGCCTATGTGGCCGCCGCCAAGCGCCGCGTGTTTGGCACGGTGGGTATTGACATGATTGCAGGTCCCAGCGAAATTCTGGTGCTGGCCGACGGCAGCACGCCGCCTGACTGGGTGGCCATGGACCTGTTTAGCCAGGCCGAGCACGACGAGTTGGCACAGAGCATTCTGTTGTGCCCGGACGCCGCGTATATTGACCAGGTGCAAGAGAGCATCAACCGGCTTTTGAATGAAATGCCCCGCGCCGAAATCATCGCCAAGAGCCTCAGCGGCCGCGGCGCGCTGATTCATACCCGCAGCATGGAGGAGGCCTGTGTCATCAGTAACCGCATTGCCCCCGAGCACCTGGAAGTCTCCAGTCGCGAACCCCACCGCTGGGAGCCGCTGCTCAAACACGCGGGCGCTATCTTTTTGGGTGCCTATACCTCCGAGAGCCTGGGTGACTACTGTGCAGGTCCCAACCACGTGTTGCCCACCAGCGGCACCGCGCGTTTCAGCAGCCCCCTGGGTGTCTACGACTTCCAGAAGCGCAGCAGCCTGATTGAGGTGAGCGAGCAGGGCGCCCAGAGTCTGGGGCAGATCGCCTCGGTGCTGGCCCATGGCGAAGGGTTGCAAGCCCACGCCAGGGCAGCAGAAATGCGGCTCAAGCAATTGCCGTAAGGCAGTGGGCAGGAGCGACCAGATTCTTATGTCTGCGCGACTTTTCCATACCCGTTTTGCACGTGCCATCGCGCTACCAGTGACCTTTGGACTCCTGTGCACCGCTGCCAACGCCATGACCCTGCGCGAACTGCGTGCGCTGGAAAAGAATGACAAGCAGGGCGAGAACTACGTCAATTACTACCTGGTGGGCGTCATGGAGGGCGTGCTGGAGACCGATGCACACCGTGTGCGGGACGGTGCCAAACCCACGATCTGCCTCAACGGTCGCCGCTTGCAGCCCAGCATGGCGCGTAGCCTGTTCGATACCGAACTCCAGCGCAACGACGGTGTCTACGAGGCGGACATGCCGGTGCAGCTGGTGCTGCGTAACGCCTTGGCTACGGTGTATTCTTGCTGAGGGGTAAGAGGTCCCCGGCGTTCAGCCCCACCACGCCCACGACGATGAGGCCGATGGAGACGAGTTTGAGCGTATCCAGGCTTTCGTTGAAAAGCCAGTAGCCCACCAGTGCCATGGCTGCCGTTCCTGCGCCTGACCAGATGGCGTACACCACGCCAATTTCCATGCGTTTGAGGGTTTGGGACAACAGGTAAAAAGCAATGCCGTAGGCCAGTACGGTCAGCACCGAGGGCCACAGCTTGGAGAAGCCGCAGGAAGCCTTGAGGGCTGAGGTGGCAATGATTTCGGCCACGATGGCCGAGCCAAGTAACAACGCGTTGTGCATGGTGTTCTCCGGGGGGGAGTCAAACTGAAGTCATGCTGGCGCCTGCCAGCCAGGTATCGGCTTCAGCTTCAGCCGTAACTGGTCAGCGCGCAGTAATAGAGATAAAACACTGGGGAATAGCACATGCTGCGATTGTAGGCAGCGTGCATGCGAGGCGGAAAAGCCTCGCCGCGCCTATTTGGCGCGCTGGGTCAACAACTTGGCGCACGCCGCCAATGACAGGAACAAGGCGGATAGGCAAAGATCAGCCTTTACCTTCCTCGGTTGACAGATCGTGCAGCTGCCAACGTTGCCGGCGTGTCTCTGGGTGCCCCAACCGTTCTCGCCATCGTTTCTTTCAAAGTGGAGTCCATGCACAGCTATCCCAAGCGTCTGCACCCTTTCTACCCATTGCTGGCGGTCGCAATGGCCGTACTCCTTACCGCTTGTGGTGGCGGTGGTGGCGGCAATACGCCATCAACCAACCCGATCACGGGAATCCTCGGTGGTGTCGCTGCTGTTGGCGCACCCATCGTCGAGGGGAGGATCCGCATCATCTGTGCTTCAGGCAGTGTGGTCGACACTAAAACAGGTACCGCAGGAGCCTGGCAGATAGGCCTGCGTGAGCAGACACTCCCGTGTGCCGTGCAGGTTTCAGGTGGAACGATCGATGGAACGCCCAACACGGCCTCCTACCACTCGGTTGCCACTGCCAGGGGTAACGCCAATGCCACCCCGCTCACGGACCTGATGGTTGCCAACCTGATTGGCTCGGGTACCCCGAACATCTGGTTTTCCGGATTGGCTGCTTCGCGCTCTTCCGTTGCAGTCGTAAATCCGGAGCTGGTGACGGCAACATGGTTGAAGTTGCGTGCGGCTTTGCCCGAGTTGACTGAACTTGCAAGGATTCATCCGATTGCCACCTCGTTTGAGGCAACGACCGGCAATGACAGTGACGATCTGCTCGCGGCCCTGCAAACGGCGATCGGTAGCACCGGTATCACCCACGCCCAATTGCTGAGCTACGCGTCAGTCCCATCCTTTGCAGCACTACCCGCCAACTTCAGTGCCGCCCTCCGTCAGGCCTATGCGAGCCTCACAGAAGCGAATTGAACCGACTGAACGAACTGGGAAGACGGGTCGACGGTCTTGGCCTTTGTCGCACAATTTATGGTTGGAATCCATTCCAGCCCTCGCCTAATAATCACTTATTGCTATATATTTTATAGCGCAATCTTTCAAGAATAAACACGAATTTCGTGTAACACGAGATTCGTGTAATATCCATTCCATGAAAAACGTCACCATCACCGTGGAAGACGCCACCCTGGAGTGGGTGCGGATTGAGGCGGCCAGGCGCAATACCAGCGTGTCCCGGCTGGTCGGCGAGATGCTCACCGACAAGATGCAGCATGACGATGCCTACGCCCGCGCGCAGCGCGACTGGGTGGCTGACACCTCGTCGTTCAGCTCCGGCGGCAAGCAATATCCGAAGCGGGAGGCACTGAATGGCTAGTGCATTGCCGGCCGCAGGTGCCATCGTCTTTGTAGATACCAACGTGCTGCTGGCGACCGACGATGCTTTCGACGCCGCCCGGCAGGCGCGCATTCGCGACTGGCTGCAGGCGCTGTGGCAGCGTCGGGCGGGGCGGGTGAGCACGCAGGTGCTCAATGCCTATTACGTCAGCGCCACCCAGCACTTTGGCATGCCCCAGGGCGATGCGCGCGCCAAGTTGCGCCGCTACCAGCTCTGGAAGCCCTGGCAGATTGACCACCAGACGGTGGAAACCGCCTGGGGCTTGGAAGCCCGCTTTGGCCTGCCGTACTGGGACGCGCTCATCATAGCCGCCGCGGCGCAAAGTGGTGCCAGCCATGTGCTGTCGCTGGACCTGCCGCACTTGCAGCAGTTCGACGGCGTGACCATCCTCAACCCGCTTGATGCGACGCCCACCGAATTAGCGCTGGCAGATTAGCTTTTCAGAGAAACCATGATGACCCAAGCCACTAATGCCCCCACCGATAGCACCGTTCAGGCGCTGATCCAGCGCCGCATTCGCCAGGACGTGCAGTCCATGCACGCCTACGCCATTCAGGATTCCAAAGGCATGGTCAAGCTCGACGCCATGGAGAACCCGCATCGCCTGCCGCCCGAACTGCAGGAAGAACTGGGCAAGCGCCTGGGTGCCTTGGCATTCAACCGCTACCCCGATGGCCGGGTAAACGACCTGCGCCGTGCGCTGGCTGCCCATGCTGGTATGCCCGAAGGCTTTGACATCATGTTGGGCAACGGATCGGACGAACTCATCTCGCTGCTGGCCCTGGCCTGTGATGTGCCCGTGCAAGCCGGGGCTCCCAAGCCCGCCATTCTTGCGCCCGTGCCGGGGTTTGTGATGTACGCCATGAGCGCGCAGTTGCAGGGGCTGGATTTTGTGGGCGTGCCACTCACCGCTGACTTCGCGCTGGACGTGCCTGCCATGGTCCGAAATATTGCCGAGCGCCAGCCCGCCATCATCTACCTGGCCTACCCCAACAACCCCACGGCCAATTTGTGGGACGAAGCCGACATGGCCCGTGTGGTGGCCGCCGGCGCTGCAGCGGGCAGCCTGGTGGTGATTGACGAGGCCTACCAGCCGTTCTCCAGCCGTACCTACCTGGACGTTATTCGCGCCAACCCGGCGCAAAACGCCCATGTGCTGCTGATGCGCACCATGAGCAAATTCGGCCTGGCCGGTGTGCGACTGGGCTACATGATGGGACCGGCCGCGCTGATCGCACAGGTGGACAAGGTGCGTCCACCCTACAACATCAGCGTGCTGAACTACGAGTGCGCCCTGTTTGCGCTGGAGCATCAGATGGTATTTGCGGCCCAAGCCCGCGAAATATGTGCGCAGCGTGCTATGCTTTTGGAAGCGTTGCGTGCCTTGCCGGGCGTGAAAGCCTGGGACAGCGATGCCAACATGGTGCTGGTGCGCATTCTGGGTGAAGGCGAACGGGCACAAAAAGTGTTCGACGGCTTGAAGGCGCATGGTGTTCTGGTCAAGAACGTTTCTAAAATGCACCCATTGCTGGCCCAATGTTTGCGTCTGACCGTTGGCACTGCCGCGGAGAATGCCCAATTGCTGAAGGCCTTGCAGGAAATCTTATGACCAACTATCCCATCACTGAAGTTCCCCAGACGGTATCGCCCCGCATTGCCGAGGTGTCGCGCAAGACCGCCGAGACGCGCATCCGCGTCAAGGTCAATCTGGATGGCACCGGCCAGTCGCGCCTGTCTACCGGCATTGGTTTTTTCGACCACATGCTCGACCAGATCGCCCGCCACGGCATGATCGACCTCGACATCGAGGCCGACGGCGATTTGCATATCGACGGCCACCACACGGTGGAAGACGTGGGCATCACCCTGGGCCAGGCGTTCCATCAGGCCGTCGGCGACAAAAAGGGGATTCGCCGCTACGGCCACGCCTATGTGCCACTGGACGAGGCCTTGAGCCGCGTGGTGATTGATTTTTCGGGCCGCCCCGGGCTGGTGATGGACGTGCCGTTCAAGGCTGGCATGATTGGCAGCCTGGACACCCAACTGGTCCACGAGTTCTTCCAGGGTTTCGTGAACCATGCGTTTGTGACGCTGCACATCGACAACCTCAAAGGTGAAAACGCCCACCACCAGGCCGAGACCGTGTTCAAGGCCTTTGCCCGTGCACTGCGCTTTGCCGTGGAGCTCGACCCGCGCGCGCTGGGGACCATCCCCTCGACCAAGGGTTCGCTCTAGTCTTATGTATCAAATTGGCCTCTACCCCCCGTCGAATGGGCGCGGGAAGCTATGAAAAAAGTAGCAGTTGTGGATTACGGCATGGGCAACCTGCGCTCGGTTACCCAGGCAGTGATGCATGTGGCGGCCGATGCGGGTGTCGAAGTCGTGTGGGCGCGAACCCCGCAAGAGGTGATGGACGCCGAACGTGTGGTGTTGCCTGGGCAGGGCGCCATGCGCGACTGCATGCGCGAGTTGCATGACTCGGGTATGTTCGACGCCGTCATGCATGCGGCTGCCAACAAGCCCTTGATGGGTGTGTGTGTGGGCATGCAGATGCTACTGGACCACAGCCAGGAACTCGACACCGCCTGCCTGGGGCTGATCCCCGGTGATGTGGTCAAGTTCGATCTGGCCGGCCAGCACCAGCCCGACGGCAGCCGCTACAAGGTGCCGCAAATGGGCTGGAACCAGGTGTGGCAGTCAGGCCAGCACGGTCGCCACCCGGTGTGGGGCGATGTGCCCGATGGTGCGTACTTCTACTTTGTGCACAGTTACTACGCCCAGCCGTCGGATGAGCGCCACACCGTAGGGGAAACCGACTATGGTCAGCGTTTTACCTCGGCCATTGCGCGTGATAACATTTTCGCAACCCAGTTTCACCCCGAAAAAAGCGCAGAACACGGCTTGGCCCTCTACCGGAACTTCCTCCACTGGAATCCCTGACCTCCATCTGCCGCGCTTATTACTGGTTCCGCATACCTTTTCCTTTTTTTTGTCCCACCACTGAAGCACCATGCTTTTAATTCCTGCGATTGACCTCAAAGACGGCCACTGCGTACGCCTCAAACAAGGCGACATGGACCAATCCACCACGTTCGGCGAGGAGCCCGACGTCATGGCCCGCAGCTGGGTGGACAAGGGTGCACGGCGTCTGCATCTGGTGGACTTGAACGGCGCGTTTGCCGGACATCCCAAGAACGAGATGGCCATTCGCAAGATCCTGAAGGAAGTTGGCAGCGAAGTGGACGTACAGCTCGGCGGCGGTATCCGCGACCTCGACACGATTGAGCGCTACCTCGACGCCGGCCTGCGTTACGTCATCATCGGTACCGCTGCGGTCAAGAATCCCGGCTTCCTGCAGGACGCCTGCACCGCGTTTGGCGGCCACATCATCGTGGGGCTGGACGCGCGCGACGGCAAGGTGGCCACCGACGGCTGGAGCAAGCTCACCCGCCACGATGTGATCGACCTGGGCAAGAAGTTTGAAGACTACGGTGTTGAAAGCATCATCTACACCGACATCGGCCGTGATGGCATGCTCAGCGGCATCAACATCGACGCCACCGTCAAGCTCGCGCAAGCGCTCTCCATTCCCGTCATCGCCTCGGGCGGCCTTTCCAACATGGCCGACATTGAGGCCCTGTGCGAAGTGGAAAGCGAAGGCGTCGAAGGCGTGATCTGCGGACGCGCCATCTACAGCGGTGACCTGGACTTCCAGAAAGCGCAAGAGCGCGCGGATGAATTGAACGGCTAACAGTGCTCGCAAAAAGAATCATCCCTTGCCTGGACGTGACCGGTGGCCGTGTGGTCAAGGGCGTCAATTTCGTCGAGCTGCGCGATGCCGGGGACCCGGTGGAAATTGCGGCGCGTTACAACGACCAGGGTGCTGACGAACTGACGTTTCTGGACATCACTGCCACCAGCGACGGACGCGATCTGATCCTGCACATCATTGAAGCCGTGGCCTCCCAGGTGTTCATTCCGCTCACCGTGGGTGGCGGAGTGCGTACCGTAGAAGATGTGCGCCGCCTGCTCAATGCAGGGGCCGACAAGACCAGTTTCAATTCGGCGGCCATTGCCAATCCGCAGGTCATCGAAGACGCATCCCACAAATACGGTGCACAGTGCATCGTGGTCGCCATTGATGCCAAGCGCCGCTACGGCGAAGACCTGCTCAACCGCGGTGAAGGCTGGGATGTTTACAGCCATGGCGGTCGCAAGAACACTGGACTGGACGCCGTGGCCTGGGCCACCGAGATGGCACGCCGGGGCGCAGGCGAGATCTTGCTGACCAGCATGGACCGCGATGGCACCAAGTCCGGTTTTGATCTGGCCTTGACCCGTGCGGTCGCCGATGCGGTGAGCGTGCCGGTGATTGCGTCCGGTGGCGTGGGCAATCTGGACCATTTGGCCGACGGCGTGCAGCAGGGTGGGGCCGATGCGGTGCTGGCTGCCAGCATCTTCCACTACGGTGAGTACACCGTGGGTCAGGCCAAGGCGCGCATGGCTGAGCGCGGCATCCCGGTCAGAATTTAAGCGATTTAGGGCTCTAGCCCTCGTCGAACCTGCGCAAGCAGCTATCAAAAAAGTAGCAAATGGAATCTGCACAATCTCCGGCCGTTGGCTGGCTCAAACACATCCGCTGGGATTCCAAGGGCCTGGTGCCTGTGATCGCGCAGGAGCAGGGTACCAACGATGTGCTGATGTTTGCCTGGATGAACCGCGAAGCCCTGCAAAAGACCGCCGAGCTGGGGCAGGCGGTGTATTTCAGCCGTTCCCGTAACAAGCTTTGGTACAAGGGCGAAGAGTCCGGCCATGTACAGAAGGTGCATGAAATCCGCATGGACTGCGACAACGATGTCATTCTGCTCAAGGTCACGCAGCTGGGGCATGAGCCCGGCATCGCCTGCCACACCGGCCGTCACAGTTGTTTCTTCAGCGTGCTGGACAATGGCGTGTGGAAATCTGTCGACCCGGTCTTGAAAGACCCTGAAACCATCTACAAATAGCACCATGACTGCAAACACGACTTCCCAGGACGCCCTGGCCCGGCTGGCCGCGGTGATCGAGAGCCGCAAGGTTGCCAACGGTGGCGACCCCACGGCCAGCTACGTCGCGCGCCTGCTGCACAAGGGGCCTGATGCCTTTCTGAAGAAAATTGGCGAGGAAGCCACCGAGGTGGTGATGGCCGCCAAGGACGCCGACCACGGAGGCGATGCCACCAAGATCGTCTACGAAGTGGCCGACCTGTGGTTTCACTGCATGATTGCGCTGGCCCACTATGGCCTGACGCCTGCCGATGTCATCGCTGAACTGGAGCGCCGCGAAGGCACTAGCGGTATTGAAGAGAAAGCGCTGCGCAAGGCGGTTGCGCGTGACGCGAGCGAAGGAGCCCCCACATGAGCCAGGATTTCACGACGCCGGTATCACCAGACCCGGCCACTTTGCAGAAGCTGCAGTCGCTCAACACGATTGGCACCATCAGTTATGTGATGCACCTGATCGTGGCGATTGGCGCAGTGATTCCTGGCGGGCAGTTTGGCCCGGTGTTGCTGATTGCGGCCTTGGTCCTGGATATGGTCAAGCGCAGTGATGCCGAAGGCACCTGGCATGCATCGCATTTCCGCTGGCGCATTCGCACGGTGATCATCGCCGGTGTGCTGTATCTGGTGACCGCACCGCTGTGGATTCTGTTTTTGATTCCCGGGTGGATTGCCTGGACAGCCATTTCCATCTGGTTTCTTTACCGCATCGTCACTGGCTTCCTTGCCATGAACAAAGGCCAGGAGATGGAGATTCCCGCATGAGTGCTGACAACCACGTTCACGGCGACAACTGCCTGTTCTGCAAGATTGCCGCCAGGAAAATTCCCTCGAAGACCGTCTACGAAGACGAAGAGTTTTACGCCTTCCACGACATCGCGCCGTGGGCACCGGTCCACTTCTTGATTATTCCCAAAGCGCACATCGTGTCCATGGCCCATGTGGGTCCGGAGCATGCCCCTTTGCTGGGGCGCATGATGGCGCTGGTGCCCAAGCTGGCTGCCCAGGAGGGTTGTAACCCTTATCCGGATGGGGGCTTCCGGTTGGTCACCAACACCGGCAAGGAAGGTGGGCAGGAGGTTCACCACCTGCATTTTCATGTCATGGGTGGTTCCCGCCCATGGTTGCGCGGCTGAGTCACTAGAATACAAAACATTCGTTAGGAGTAATTCATGGGTTCATTTTCCATTTGGCATTGGCTGATCGTTCTGTTGATCGTGGTGATGGTGTTCGGCACCAAGAAGCTCAAGAACATGGGTTCGGATCTGGGTGGTGCCGTCAAGGGCTTCAAGGACGGCATGAAAGAAGGCTCCACCACGGCGGAAGAGAAGTCGGCGGCACCTGCCCAGGTTGCTACCAACGCGACTGCCGAAAAAACCACGATCGACGTGGAAGCCAAGCAGAAGTCATAAATGGTGTTGGCCCCCACGCTTGCCACTTCGTGTGCTGCGCTGCCCCCCGAGGGGGCGCGTTTTGCCTTGGGGCGGCCCGGCGGCAAAACCTGATGATCGACCTCGGCATATCGAAAATAGCGCTGATCGGTGCGGTGGCGTTGATCGTCATCGGGCCCGAGAAGCTGCCGCGCGTGGCGCGTACCGTGGGCACTTTGCTGGGCAAGGCGCAGCGCTACGTGGCCGACGTCAAGGCCGAAGTCAGCCGCTCGATGGAGCTCGAAGAGCTCAAGAAGATGCGTGACACCGTCGAGAACGCTGCGAAGGACGTGGAAAACACGATCCAGTCGGAAACCAGTGATTTCGAAAAATCCTGGTCCGAAGCAACACAGGATGCCTTGCCTGCAGCCGAGCCGGAGGTGCCGCAGTACCGGCATCCCAAGAAGAAATGGCGCCTCAAGCAGGGCGCCACGCCGCAGTGGTACAAAGCCCGCAATGGCGTACGCACCAAGGCCCTGTCTGGCGCTGCCCGCGTGGCACGGTACCGCCCGCAACGGCTCAGCTAGAACACAGAGTTTTCACCACCCATGGCTTCTGAAGATAAAACGCCGCCCGATGAACTGGCGGGTACTGAGCAACCCTTTGTGCAGCACCTGGTGGAGCTGCGCGACCGGTTGATCAAGGCGGCTATTGCGGTGGGTGTGGCTGGCGCGGTGCTGGCCCTGTTTCCCGGCCCGGCTGCGCTGTATGACATTCTGGCTGCACCGTTGGTGGCCACACTGCCAGCCGGTGGCAAGCTGATTGCCACCTCGGTGATCTCGCCGTTTCTGGTGCCACTCAAGATCATGCTGATGACGGCCTTTCTGCTGGCGTTGCCAGTGGTACTCTGGCAGGTCTGGGCCTTTGTCGCGCCGGGGCTTTATTCGCATGAAAAGAAGCTGGTGCTGCCGCTGGTGGTGTCCAGCACCGTGCTGTTTTTTGTGGGCGTGGCGTTCTGCTACTTCTTCGTGTTTGGGCAGGTGTTCAAGTTCATCCAGGGTTTTGCCCCCACGAGCATTGCCGCTACACCCGACATCGAGTCCTACCTGGATTTTGTGCTGTCCATGTTCCTGGCTTTTGGCATGGCGTTTGAAGTGCCGATCGTGGTGATCGTGCTGGCCCGCATGAATATTGTGACGATCGAAAAGCTCAAGGCGTTCCGCAGCTATTTCATCGTGCTGGCGTTTGTGATCTCAGCCATCGTGACGCCGCCCGATGTGGTGTCGCAGCTGGCGTTGGCGATTCCGATGTGCATCTTGTATGAGATTGGCATCTGGGCCGCCCAAATATTCATCAAGCACACCCAGGCACCGCCTGAAGAGGCTCCCTCTTCGGGGGCTTGAGAGTTAAATAGGCCGCTAGCCCCCGTTTTTATTGGGGGTTTCGCTACTGAAATTGTAGCAATTACTGTGGTTGTGGCCGGGGCTTGGGACGCACACCCGGGCTCACATCCAGTTCCATGTTCTGGTTCTTGCGGGCAATCACAAAGCGTGTGGCCGTGCCCGGCTTGAGGCCCGAGACCATGGACAGCAACTGGGTCACATCCTTGACGGGCTTCTCCCCAATGCTCACGATCACATCGCCAGGGCGAATGCCCGCTTTGGCTGCCGGGCCGTTTTGCAGCACGCCGGTGATGATCACGCCTTCCTTGGCTTTCACATCAAAGGTTTCGGCCAGTTCCGGGGAAAGGTCGCTGGGCTCCACGCCAATCCAGCCGCGGGTGACCTGGCCGTCCTTCACCAGGCCATCGAGCACCTGCTTGGCAGTCGACACCGGAATGGCAAAGCCAATGCCCATGCTGCCGCCCGAGCGGGAATAGATGGCGGTATTGATACCCAGCAGATTGCCATTGGTGTCCACCAGTGCGCCCCCCGAGTTGCCGGGGTTGATGGCGGCGTCGGTCTGGATGAAGTTCTCAAACGTATTGATACCCAGCTGGTTACGGCCCATGGCACTCACAATGCCGCTGGTGACGGTCTGGCCCACGCCAAACGGGTTGCCGATGGCCAGCACCTGGTCGCCCACTTCCAGGTTGTCGGAGCTGCCCAGCACGATGGTGGGCAGCTTGTCGAGTTCGATCTTGAGTACGGCCAGGTCGCTGTCGGGGTCGGTGCCGATCACCTTGGCCACGGCGTGGCGGCTGTCGTTGAGGAAGACCTCAATCTCGTCAGCGCCTTCAATCACATGGTTGTTGGTCAGGATGTAGCCGCTGGGGCTAACGATCACGCCGCTGCCCAGGCCACTTTGCGCCTCGTTGCCCTGGTCGCCATAGAAAAAGCGGAACCAGGGGTCGTTGGCATTGGGGTTCCTGCGCGGTGCTTTGCTGGTGCTGATGCTCACCACGGCGGCAGACGCCTTCTGCGCCGCCAGCCGGAAGCTGCCTGCGGGCACTTCCCCTGGTTTGCCGGCGGGTGCCTCAAACAGCGCGACTGCGCTGGAAGTGGTGGGTGCCTGGTTGAGCCATTGGGGCTTCAAGGTTGCCACCACAAAATATGCAGCGAGCAACACGGTTGCGGATTGGGAGAAAAGCAGCCAGAGTCGTTTCATGCGGCAAATTGTAGGGCGCAACCCCGCAAGTCAAGCCCAGGCTGCGGATATGGCACCGTTTATCGCAGTACATTGCGGGGAAACCATGTCCAAGCGCAGCGAAGTCATCCATATCCATGCGGACGCGCCCGCCAAGCCGGTACAGGGCGCACCCTGCAACGGTTGTGGTGTGTGCTGTCTGGCGGAGCCGTGTCCGCTGGGGATGGTGCTGTCCCGCAAACGCCAGGGTGCCTGCGTGGCGCTGCGCTGGAGTGCTGAGGACCACCAATACCGTTGCGGCGCGACACAGGGCCCCTGGGGTTTTCTGGCCCGCCGATGGATTTCTGCGGGAACCGGGTGCGACAGCAGCCTGCAGGCCCTGCATCCACTCAACGACAATGGTGGCCATGACTGATCGCCTGGAATTGCTCACCACGCTCGATGCGTTGCTGCAGCCCGAACGCTTCAAGGACTATTGCCATAACGGCCTGCAGGTCGAAGGCCGCACGCAGGTGCGCAAAATTGTTTCTGGCGTTACGGCCAGCCGTGCGCTGATCGAGGCTGCCATCGAAGCCCAGGCTGATGCCATTTTTGTGCACCATGGCCTGTTCTGGCGCGGGTTTGAAGGCCGCATTGCCGGCTGGATGCGCCAGCGGCTGGGTTTGCTGTTGCAGCACGATATCAATCTGTTTGCCTACCATCTGCCGCTGGACGCCCATCCCGAGCTCGGCAACAACGCCCAGCTGGGCCGGGTACTGGGGCTGGAGGGCCCTGCGGGTCGGATCGGCGAACAGTCGCTGTGCTGGCTGGGTGGGGCGGCGGGCGGCGGCGCATTCGAGAATGCCCAGGCGCTGGCCAGCCATGTGGAAAACAAGCTGAAACGGTCGGTAACCCTCGTCGATGCTGCGCAAGGTGCTATAAAAAAAGTAGCGTGGTGCACGGGTGGTGCGCAAGGCTACTTTGAGGCGGCTATTGCCGCAGGAGCAGATGCCTTCATCACTGGAGAAATCTCGGAGCCCCAGGCCCACTATGCGCGCGAGTGTGGCGTGGCGTATCTGGCCTGTGGCCACCATGCCAGCGAGCGCTACGGTGCCCAGGCGGTGGCGTGCCATGTCGCTGTGCAGCTGGGGCTGGAGCATGTGTTTATTGACATCGACAACCCGGCCTGAGCCATGACTGCTGACACAACGACGCCTGTAATGGCCATTACCCAGGGCGACGCAGCCGGGATCGGCCCGGAAATCATCGCCAAATGCTTTTTCAGCCATCCCGAGGTGATGCGCGGCTGTTTTGTCGCCGGTGACGTGCGGACGATGCGCACTGCGGCAAGTTTGCTGGCTGCGCCCGGGCAACTCCGGATGCCGGTGGCGCAGATTGCAAATCCGGAAGAAGCGAAGGATGTCCCGCCCCACTGCATTCCGGTGCTGCAGGTGGGGCCGCCCATGGCGCCCGTGGCGGTGGGGCAGGTCAGTGGCATCGCCGGCGAGTTCGCGGGGCGCTGCGTGCAGTGGGCTGCCGAAGCGGCTTTGCGTGGCGAGATTGCTGCCCTGGTGACCGCGCCCTTGCACAAGGAGGCGCTGTCTGCCGCCGGTGCGCCTTATAGCCAGTTTCCCGGGCACACGGAAATGCTGCAGGCGGCTGCAGCCAGGCATCTTGGCAAGGCAGTGCAGGACGTGCCGGTGCGCATGATGCTGGCCAACGACGAGTTGCGCACGGTGCTGGTGAGCATCCATGTGTCACTGCGCGACGCGCTGGCCGCAGTGACGTACGACAATGTCCTGCAGACGATCCTCATCACCCATTCGGCCCTGACGGCCGCGCTAGGGCGTGCGCCCCGGATCGGCGTGGCGGGGCTGAACCCGCATGCGGGCGAGGGCGGGCTGTTCGGGCGTGAAGAAATTGAAGTGATAGCGCCAGCGATGGCTGCAGCGCGAGCACAGGGGTGTGATGTGTCAGGCCCCTGGGCACCGGATACGGTGTTCATGCGCGCCCGTAACGGCGCCGGACATCCTGGCGAGTTTGATGTGGTCGTGGCGCAGTACCACGATCAGGGGCTGATTCCGGTGAAATACCTGGGGGTGGAGAAGGGTGTCAATGTCACCCTGGGTCTGCCACTGGTGCGCACCAGTCCGGACCACGGAACCGCATTTGATATTGCGGGAACCGGCAGCGCCGATGCGTCCAGCCTGCTGGAGGCTGTCCGCATGGCGCGGAGTCTGAGCAATTCCCCGCCGGAGCGGAGCAGGCTTACTTCTTGAGGCTGTCGCGGATTTCGCGCAGCAAGACGACGTCTTCGGGTGTCACCGGTGCGGCGGCAGGTGCTGCGGGCTCTTCCTTCTTCAGGCGGTTGATCTGTTTGATCATCAGGAAGATGATGAACGCCAGAATGGCGAAGTTCACCGCCACGGTGATGAAACTGCCATAGGCAAACACGGGAACGCCAGCTTTCTTAAGGGCTGCCAGGGTGTTTTCTGTGCCGGCAGGGATAGCGCCCAATGCAACGTACAGGTTGGAAAAGTCCAGTTTTCCAATAATTGCGCCGACCAGCGGCATGATCAGGTCGCCGACCACCGAGTCCACAATCTTCCCAAAGGCGCCACCGATGATCACGCCGACGGCCAGATCGACCACATTGCCCTTGACGGCAAATTCCTTGAATTCCTGCATCATTCCCATTTGGTGATCCTTTGTGAGTTGTTGATAGTTCGTCTATTGTCCACAAAAACAAGGGGTTTAACTTCAACAACCGGGCGCACCGCGTTGAATACTCCTATGGCCGTCAGCTACAATCGGGTCTTACCCCCGTAGTGATGTTCATTGAGGATTCTCATGAGTGAAACCCTTGTCGGCACCCAGCCGATCGACTCCAGCAAGCGCACGTGGTTGATTGCTTCCGGATGCGCAGGCGCCGTCGGTGGCGTTGCAACCGCAATTCCCTTCGTCAGCACTTTCCAGCCTTCCGAGCGTGCCAAGGCCGCCGGTGCCGCCGTTGAGGTGGATATTGCCGGACTCAAGCCCGGCGAAAAGGTGACCGTCGAATGGCGTGGCAAGCCCGTGTGGGTCGTTCGTCGCACACCGGAGCAGCTTGCAGCCCTGGGCAAGGTGACAGACCAGCTGGCAGACCCTGAATCCAAGCGCAAGCCTGACGAATTCACTCCTGTCTACGCCCGTAATGAAGGCCGCTCCATCAAGCCCGAGTTTTTTGTCGCTGTTGGCATCTGCACCCATCTGGGTTGCTCGCCTTCGGATAAGTTTCAGACGGGTGCCCAGCCCTCCCTGCCGGATGACTGGCAAGGCGGTTTCCTGTGCCCCTGCCATGGTTCGACTTTCGACATGGCAGGCCGCGTTTTCAAGAACAAGCCTGCTCCAGACAATCTGGAAATTCCCCCGCACATGTACCTCTCTGACAGCAAGTTGCTGATCGGTGAAGACAAAAAAGCCTGACCTAGAAGCGTACGGAGAAACACATGGCTGAATTCAAGGATATTTCCCCCAACGCTTCGGCGGGCGCCAAGCTCACCAACTGGTTTGAGAACCGCTTTCCCACAGCGTTTGATGCCTACAAGGTCCATATGTCGGAGTACTACGCTCCGAAGAACTTCAATTTCTGGTACATCTTTGGCTCGCTGGCGTTGCTGGTGCTGGTCATCCAGATCGTGACCGGCATTTTCCTGGTGATGCACTACAAACCCGATGCGGCTCTGGCCTTCGGTTCGGTGGAATACATCATGCGCGATGTGCCATGGGGTTGGTTGATCCGCTACATGCACTCCACAGGCGCTTCTGCCTTTTTTGTGGTGGTCTATCTGCACATGTACCGTGGCCTGATTTACGGTAGCTACCGCAAGCCGCGCGAGCTGGTCTGGGTGTTTGGCTGCGCGATTTTCCTGGCGTTGATGGCCGAAGCTTTCATGGGTTACCTGCTGCCCTGGGGCCAGATGAGCTACTGGGGTGCCCAGGTGATCGTGAACCTGTTTGCCGCCATTCCGTTTGTGGGCCCAGATCTGGCTTTGCTGATCCGTGGTGACTACGTGGTGGGTGACGCAACACTGAACCGCTTCTTCAGCTTCCACGTGATTGCTGTGCCGCTGGTGCTGCTGGGTCTGGTGGTTGCGCACTTGCTGGCGCTGCACGATGTGGGTTCCAACAACCCCGATGGCGTGGAAATCAAGGGCCCCAACGCTCCCCGCGATGCCCAGGGTCATCCTCTGGACGGTATTCCGTTCCACCCCTACTACACCGTGCACGATATCTTCGGTGTCAGCGTGTTCCTGATGGTGTTCACCGCCATCATCTTCTTCGCGCCCGAGTTCGGTGGCTACTTCCTGGAGTACAACAACTTCATCCCGGCCGATCCGCTGAAGACACCATTGCACATTGCACCGGTCTGGTACTTCACGCCGTTCTATTCCATGTTGCGTGCCATTACCACGGAAATGATGTACGCCCTGATCGCTATCGTGCTGGGCGCGGCCGTGTTCAGTGCCATCAAGTTCAAGATACCCACCCTGTTCAAGGGCATTCTGGTCGGTGCTGCTGTAGTGGTGACTGCCATGATGCTGTCCATCGATGCCAAGTTCTGGGGTGTGGTGGCCATGGGTGGTGCGGTCGTGATCCTGTTCTTCCTGCCCTGGCTGGACAACTGCGAAGTCAAGTCCATGCGCTACCGCCCTGACTGGCACAAGTACCTCTATGCGGTGTTTGTGGTGAACTTCGTCGTGCTGGCCTACCTGGGTACCCAGCCTCCGTCGCCCGTCGGTGAGCGCATCTCCCAGGTTGGAACCCTGTTCTACTTCGGTTTCTTCCTGCTGATGCCCTGGTGGAGCCGCATTGGTGAGTCCAAGCCAGTGCCAACCCGTGTCAACTTTGTTGCCCACTGAGCCGGAGACATTGAGAATGAAAAAAGTACTGATCACCCTGATCGTTGCGCTCGGTTTTGTGGCCGGAGCACACGCCAGTTCTGGCGGTATCGCCTGGGACAAGGCTCCCAACAAGACCAACGATATGGCGGCCTTGCAAAATGGCGCCAAATTGTTTGTTAACTACTGCCTCAACTGCCATTCAGCAGCCTTCATGCGTTTCAACCGCCTGAAGGACATCGGTTTGACCGAGCAGCAGATCAAGGACAACCTCCTGTTCACCACCGAAAAAGTGGGCGAAACCATGAAGGCGTCTATTGATCCCAAGCAGGCGAAAGACTGGTTTGGTGCCAACCCTCCTGATCTGACTGTCATTGCGCGTTCGCGTTCTGCAGCTGGACAGGGTACCGGTGGCGATTACCTTTACACCTATCTGCGTACCTACTACCCGGACGAAACCCAGGCTACTGGCTGGAATAATCTGGCATTCCCCAATGTCGGCATGCCCCATGCACTGTGGGAATTGCAGGGCAAGCGTGTTCCAGTGTTTGAAACCAAGGGCGCACCTGGCCATGAAGAGCATGTTCTCAAGGGCTGGGAGCAATTGACTCCCGGAACCATGACACCCGGACAATATGACCAGGCCGTGGGTGATCTCGTGAGCTACCTGCAGTGGATGGGTGAGCCCGCGCAACACAGCCGGGTTCGCCTCGGAGTCTGGGTGTTGTTGTTCTTGTGCGTTCTGACCTTCTTCACCTATCGCCTGAATGCGGCGTTCTGGAAAGACGTCAAGTAAAGCATGCAGTCAGGTCGCCACGCGGGTGGTGCCTGCCGATTCAGAGTGGGTCGCCCTGGCAACCCACTCTTTTTAATTTTTAGGAGTCTCTTGCCATGATGGTGCTGTATTCAGGAACAACCTGCCCCTTTTCCCACCGTTGCCGGTTTGTGCTGTTTGAAAAAGGCATGGACTTCGAGATCCGCGATGTGGATTTGTACAACAAGCCCGAAGACATCAGCGTGATGAATCCCTACGGGCAGGTCCCCATTCTGGTGGAACGCGACCTGATCCTGTACGAGTCAAACATCATCAACGAGTACATCGACGAGCGTTTCCCCCATCCCCAACTCATGCCCGGCGACCCGGTAGACCGCGCCCGTGTGCGTCTGTTCCTGCTCAATTTTGAGAAAGAGTTGTTCGTGCATGTTTCCACACTGGAAGCCCGTGCTTCCAAGGGAAATGAGAAGGCACTGGAAAAAGCCCGTGCGCACATCCGTGATCGTCTGACACAGCTTGCGCCTGTTTTCCTGAAAAACAAGTACATGCTGGGTGACAATTTTTCCATGCTGGACGTGGCCATTGCGCCCCTGCTCTGGCGTCTGGACTACTACGGCATTGACCTCAGCAAGAATGCTGCGCCTCTGCTCAAATACGCCGAGCGCATCTTTTCGCGCCCTGCCTACATTGAGGCACTGACACCTTCTGAGAAGGTCATGCGCAAGTAACCTGCACGTATCGCCATGATTGACGCCAGCGATTCCAGTTCAACCCGTCCCTACCTGATCCGGGCACTCTATGAGTGGTGCACGGATAACGGCTATACGCCGTTTATCGCAGTGCTGGTGGATGAGGGCGTTCGCGTGCCCAACGAGTACGTGAAAGACGGTGAAATTGTGCTCAACATCAGTTTCGATGCGACCAGTGCATTGAAGCTTGGCAATGAGTACATTGAATTCAAAGGCCGGTTTGGCGGTGTGGCGCGCGACATCCTGGTACCAGTGGACCGGGTGCTGGCGATCTATGCGAGGGAAAACGGACAAGGTATGGCGTTCCCTATGCTGGCAAGTTCTGGCGATGCGCCGGATGAAGCTGCGGCAGAGAGCAAGCCCACCGTGTTGTCCAGCGTGGTTAAAACACCCGATGACAAGGGTCCTGACGGCCCACGTCCTGGCGGTGGAGCAAGGCCTGCATTGACGCGCGTAAAGTGAGTCTTCAGGTAGGGTAGAATCCAGCCCGTGCCGCTTTAGCTCAGTTGGTAGAGCAACCGCCTTGTAAGCGGTAGGTCGTCAGTTCGAATCCGACAAGCGGCACCAAAAACACAAAAGCCTTTCAGGTCATCAACCTGAAAGGCTTTTTCTTTTTGTTACCTTAATTCGTGCCCCGTGATGTTTGAACCTTGAGCCGAATTGCGGTAACCTCGCAACCCTTGGAGCGCAAATGCGACTCCAGTGCGGGCAGAAGCTGTCGAACTTTCGCGGCGACTGCGCTGTTGTCCAGCAGCAGACACCAGGTGGTACCGTCAATCGGTCCGGCATGGATGGTCGATCTCAATGCTGCGGGAATCAGGGGCTGTATAGCCCTAAGGCGGGCTGTCGACTCTGTTGCCAGATCAGCCAGTCGTGCAAGTGCAGGCGAATCTTGCGTGGCCTGCAGCACGGTAATGGAACGAGATCGGCGGTTCATGGCCCGGGAATATGAGGTTTCAGGATGCAATTGATTATCACGGATGCCTGGCTGGCAAGAAGCCATGCAATTCACCTCAGTGGAACCAAGCTGGTTCTGGCGCTGGTGGGGCTCTCGCTGGCCTTGATGCTGGTGTCGTTGGGCATGTACCACTGGGTGTTCCTCAAAGGCGCGCGCGAAGGATGGCCTGTCATTGGATCTCTGGTGCGATTGGTGGTGAAGGACGAGTTTGCCCAGCGCGACCGGTTTATGCGCGAAAACATCGAGGTCATGGCCAAGAAGCTCGGCGAGATGCAGGCCAAGATGCTGCAGCTGGAGTCGTTGGGAGAGCGCGTCTCCGGTTTGGCCGGAGTCAATCCTGCAGATATCAAAATCAAGCCGGGCCAGGGCGGCACACTGGTGGCTGGGCGTGACCTGTCCCTCGAAGAGCTGCAGTCCACGCTGAATGATCTGGATCTGGCTGCAAACCAGCGGACCGATTTGATGACAGTCATGGAGTCACGCCTGTTCGAGCAGAAGATCAAGAAAATGATGGTGCCGACCCAGCAGCCGGTTCAGGGTGTCAATCTCGGGTCTGCTTTTGGCTGGCGCATTGATCCGCTCTCTGGTACCTCTGCTTTGCACACAGGACTGGACTTCCCGGCCGAGCAGGGGACACCCATATATTCCGCTGCCGGGGGCGTTGTGGTGACGCAGGAGTACCACATGCAGTATGGAAACATGGTTGAGGTGGACCATGGCAATGACCTGATCACGCGGTATGCCCATGCTTCCCGGGTGTTTGTGAAAAAAGGGGACCTAATCAAGCGTGGCCAGAAGCTGGCCGAAGTGGGCACGACGGGCCGCTCGACCGGACCCCATCTGCACTTTGAGGTATTGGTGCAGGGCGTTCCCCAGGACCCACAGAAGTTTCTGAATGCAGGCCGCAACCTGCCCGGGGCGCAAGTGGCGCAAGCCAACACAGCTGCCGAGGCGCTTGCGCAAAAGCCACCTGCCCCTGCCGCGATAACCCCTGCTGCGCAACGCTAAAATGGGCGGTTAGGTTCCCCGGTGAAGAACAAGCCGCCCTTGCGGTTGTCTTTTGTCGGTGTGCCCCCATTTCACCCTGAATAGAAAAAAGGACTGCGCTGTTCTGTCGACCCATGGTGGGTGACAGGCTAGTCTTGCATGCATGGCCATCAACATTCTTACCAAAATATTCGGTAGTCGCAATGACCGCCTGCTCAAGCAATACCGTGCCGTGGTGACACGCATCAATGCTCTTGAGCCCCAGTTGGAACAACTGAGCGACGACGGCTTGCGGGCGAAGACCCAGGAATTCAAGGACCGCATCGCCCAAGGCGAGTCGCTGGATGCCGTGCTGCCAGAAGCCTTTGCGGTGGTGCGTGAGGGCTCCAAGCGCGTCATGAAGATGCGGCACTTTGATGTGCAAATGCTGGGTGGCATGTCTCTGCACTACGGCAAGATTTCCGAAATGCGCACCGGTGAGGGCAAGACCCTGACAGCGACACTGCCGGTCTACCTCAATGCGCTCTCGGGCAAGGGTGTCCACGTGGTGACGGTCAACGACTACCTCGCCAGTCGCGATGCGCAGTGGATGGGACGGCTCTACAATTTTCTGGGGCTAACCGTTGGTATCAACATGCCGCAGGCTCCACGAGAGGAGAAGCAGGCAGCCTACCGTGCCGACATCACCTACGGTACGAACAACGAGTACGGATTCGACTACTTGCGGGACAACATGGTGTACGAAGTGGCAGACCGCGTGCAACGTGGACTGAACTACGCCATCGTCGACGAGGTGGACTCGATTCTGATTGACGAGGCGCGCACACCGCTGATCATCAGCGGGCAGGCCGAAGACCATACCGACCTGTATATCGCCATCAACAAGGCCATTCCGCGCATGGTCAAGCAGGAAGGTGAAGCCGACCCCCGCACGGGTGAAGGCGTGACCAAGCCGGGCGACTTTACGCTGGATGAAAAGAGCCACCAGGTGTTCCTGACAGAGCAGGGGCACGAGACCGCGGAACAGATATTCGCGGAGCTTGGACTCATTCCGGCAGGTTCATCCTTGTATGACCCGGCCAATATCACGCTGATGCACCACCTGTATGCAGCCTTGCGTGCCAACCACCTGTACCACCGTGACCAGCACTATGTGGTGCAGCAGGGTGAAATCGTGATCGTCGATGAGTTCACGGGTCGTCTGATGACCGGACGCCGCTGGAGTGACGGCCTGCACCAGGCGGTCGAGGCGAAGGAAGGTGTCCAGATCCAGGCGGAGAACCAGACACTGGCGTCCATCACGTTCCAGAACTACTTCCGCCTGTATGGCAAGCTGGCCGGCATGACCGGTACTGCCGATACCGAGGCCTACGAGTTTCAGGAAATCTACGGTCTCGAGACCGTGGTGATTCCACCCAACCGCATCAGCCGCCGCGATGACCAGCTGGACCGCGTGTACAAAACCACGCGGGAAAAATACGAAGCGGCCATCAAGGACATTCGCGAGTGTTACGAACGTGGTCAGCCGGTGTTGGTGGGAACCACATCGATCGAGAACTCGGAAATCATTGCCCAACTGCTGGAAAAGGAAAAACTGCCCCACCAGGTGCTCAATGCGAAGCAGCACGCACGTGAGGCCGATATCGTGGCGCAGGCCGGTCGTGCCAAGATGATTACCATTGCCACCAATATGGCCGGTCGCGGGACCGACATTGTGTTGGGTGGCAACGTAGAGAAATCTATCCAGGCCGTGGAGGCAGACGAGACGCTTGATGAGGCTGCGAAGCAGCAGAAGATTGAAGAGTTGCGTGCGCAGTGGGTAAAAGACCACGAGCAGATCAAGGCCCTTGGCGGTTTGCGCATCATTGCGACCGAACGCCATGAGTCCCGCCGTATCGACAACCAGCTGCGTGGCCGTTCCGGACGCCAGGGAGATCCCGGCTCCTCGCGCTTTTACCTGAGCCTGGACGATGCACTGATGCGCATCTTCGCCGGCGACCGTGTTCGGGCCATCATGGACCGCCTGAAGATGCCCGAAGGCGAGGCCATTGAGGCAGGTATCGTGACCCGCAGCATCGAGAGCGCCCAGCGCAAGGTGGAAGCACGCAACTTCGACATGCGCAAGCAGCTGCTGGAGTATGACGATGTATCCAATGACCAGCGCAAGGTCATTTACCAGCAGCGCAATGCCATTCTGGATGCGCAGGACCTGAGTGCGCAGATTTCCTCTCTGCGTGAAGGTTGCTTCCAGGATCTGGTGCGCCAGTATGTGCCCGCTGAGTCCGTCGAAGAGCAATGGGACATTGCAGCCCTGCAGAAGGTCTTGGCCGATGACTGGCAAATCGACTTGCCCCTGCAAAAGCAGGTGAGCGAAGCCAGCGCCATCACCGATGACGACTTGCTCACAACCGTGATTGAGGCAGCCAACGCGTCGTTCCAGTCCAAACTGGACCAGGTGGGAGCCGAGCATTTCACGCAGTTCGAGCGCATGGTCTTGCTCCAAAGCATTGATACCCATTGGCGTGATCACCTGAGTGCACTGGATTACCTGCGCCAGGGCATCCATCTGCGCGGTTACGCCCAGAAGCAGCCCAAGCAGGAGTACAAGCGTGAAGCGTTTGAGCTGTTTGGTCAGTTACTGGATTCGGTCAAGAATGAAGTGACCAAGGTGCTCATGACAGTAAAAATCCAGTCGAATGAACAGCTGGACCAAGCCGCCGAAGATATGGAAGCCCGGGGAGAAAGCATCGCCAACGTGACCTACAGTGCGCCTACCGAAACAGGTGAAGTAGAAACCATGGTGGACAAGTCCACGGTGCAAGCCAGCGCCAGCGACGTGCCCCGTGTCGGCCGTAACGATCCGTGCCCTTGCGGCAGCGGCAAGAAATACAAACAATGCCACGGCAAATTGGCCTGAAGACTGCACTATGCCTGTAAACCTTTCTCTTCCTGATGCAGCGACGCTGTTCCCGATCGCTGGTGTGCGTATTGGGGTTACCGAAGCCGGTGTGCGCAAAGTTGGCCGCAAGGATGTCACCGTCGTGCTGATGGACGCGGGCGCCAGCGTGTCGGGCGTCTTTACCAGCAACCGGTTTTGTGCGGCACCTGTGCAGATTTGCCGGGAGCATCTCACCGCTGGACAGGGTATTCGCGCCATGTTGATCAACACGGGCAATGCCAATGCCGGTACCGGTGCGGAGGGTCTGGCCCGTGCACGAAGCACCTGCGAAGCGCTTGCCCAGAAACTGGACATATCGGTAGACCAGATACTGCCGTTTTCGACCGGCGTCATCATGGAGCCGCTGCCTGGTGACCGCATCATCGCGGGGCTGGATGCCGCCATAGCGGATGCGCAGCCCGGTAACTGGTTGCGTGCTGCGGAAGGCATCATGACTACCGACACGGTTCCCAAGGCCTTCGGCAAGCAGGTGCAGATCGGTGGGAAAACCATCAGCATCACCGGCATCAGTAAGGGCGCTGGCATGATCCGCCCCAACATGGCGACCATGCTGGGATTCATTGCCACCGACGCCTGCGTGAGCCAGTCTGTGATGAAGCAGCTGTCAATGGAATTGGCGGAGGGATCCTTCAACCGGGTGACGGTGGACGGCGACACCTCCACCAATGACTCCCTGGTGGTCATCGCTTCCAACAAGGCAGGCAATACTGCCATTGACTCTCTCGACAGTGCAGATGGCAAAGTGCTCAAAGCGGCGATGCTCGACGTTGCCCGCCAGCTGGCGCAAGCCATCGTGCGCGATGGCGAGGGTGCCACCAAATTCATCACAGTGCGTGTCGAGGGCGGACGTAACGCAGAAGAGTGTCGCAAGGTGGCCTATGCCATTGCGCACTCTCCGCTGGTCAAAACTGCGTTTTATGCCAGCGACCCCAACCTCGGACGCATTCTGGCCGCGGTGGGCTACGCTGGCATTGATGACCTCGATCAGGGCGGCATTGAATTGCATCTCGACGATGTGCATGTGGCCACGCAGGGTGGACGCAATCCTGCCTACCGGGAAGAAGACGGCCAGCGTGTCATGAAGCAAAGCGAAATCACTGTGCGTGTGGGTCTTGGCCGTGGTACAGCCTCTGACACGGTGTGGACTTGTGACTTCAGTCACGAATACGTCACGATCAATGCCGACTACCGCTCCTGATTCAGAATCGGGAGCATCCATGGACGAACGGCTGGTTCAGTTTCTGGCGCGTGCTGAAGCCTTCATGGCGCGCGTGGAAGGATCCCTTCCACATGGTCTGGAGCAGCCCGATTGGAATGCTTCCATTGCCTTTCGTTACCGCAGGCGTTCGTCCGGTCAGGGTGTGATCTCTGCGGTGCGCCACGTGGGATCGATGGCATTGTCCGATCTCAAAGAGATCGACGCCCAGAAAGAAAAAATCCAGCGCAATACGGCCCAGTTTGTCAGTGGTGCTGCGGCCAACAATGTGCTGCTCACCGGGGCGCGTGGGACCGGCAAGTCATCGCTGATCCGCGCCTGCCTGCACACCTATGCATCGCAAGGCCTGCGGCTGATAGAGGTCGACAAGGCGGACTTGGTGGACCTGCCCGATATCGTGGAACTGGTAGGGCAGCGCCCCGAGAAATTCATCGTGTTCTGCGATGACTTGAGCTTCGACGAAGGTGAGTCCGGCTACAAGGCCCTGAAATCGGTGCTGGACGGTTCTGTGGCTGCCGCCACGCCCAATGTGCTCATTTATGCCACCAGCAACCGGCGTCACCTGCTGCCCGAGTACATGTCAGAGAACCTGACCTATACCCACACCCAGGACGGCGAGGTCCACCCCGGTGAAGCGGTGGAAGAAAAGATTTCGTTGTCCGAGCGCTTCGGCTTGTGGGTGAGTTTCTACCCCTTCAACCAGGAAGAGTATCTCCAGATCGTGGCGCAATGGCTTGCTGCACTGGGCGTATCGCAGGAGCGGATGGTTGCTGCCAGGCCCGAAGCACTGGTCTGGGCGCTGGAGCGGGGTTCGCGCAGCGGGCGGGTTGCCTTACAGTTTGCGCGCGACTATGCCGGGCGGCACCAGCCCGTGCCATGACAGCGCAGCCCCTCGTGGCCGACCCGCATGCTGAACGCGTGGGCGGTGCGCAGCGAAGCGCTGTTGACGTGGCTGTAGGGGTGCTGGTGCGGCCGGATGGGGTCTTCCTGCTGACCTCACGCCCCGTGGGCAAGCCCTACGCCGGCTATTGGGAGTTCCCTGGCGGGAAACTGGAGGCCGGTGAATCGGTGGAGCAGGCACTTCGACGCGAACTGATCGAGGAACTGGGTATCACGATTGGACCGGTCCATCCCTGGAAGATGGAGATGGTGGACTATCCCCATGCGCTGGTGCGTCTGCATTTCTGCAAGGTTTTTGACTGGTCAGGCGAGTTGCAGATGCGCGAGGCACAAACGCATGCCTGGCAGCAACTGCCGGTCACGGTGCAGCCCGTGTTGCCTGGTACGGTGCCTGTGCTGGATTGGTTTGCGCAGGAGCGTCATCACCAGGGCGCTACTTATTTAATAGCTGATGGCGCTTGATTGAAGCGGGCTAGAGCCCTATTCCATTACTTTTTGCAGCTTGGCATCGCCAAACGGCTGGTCATCAGGTGGTGCCTCAGTCGGCAACCTGAACGACTCACTGGCCCACGCGCCCAGGTCCATGTTCTTGCAGCGTTCGCTGCAGAATGGGCGATAGGTATTGGTACTGGAGTAGATGCTGTCGCCACCACACGCGGGACAACGCACGATCCGGACACTGTCGGTTGGATTGGTCAAACTGAACCCACTTCAGTTCAAGAGCACAGGGTCAATTCAAATGCACCGTCATCGCCACTGGCGTGCAAGCGATCGTCGGTGTCATGGCGCATCAACCGGATGGACACCATGAGGCGGTTGCCACTGATTTCCGGGATCAGTTGGAGTTCCGGGTTGATAGACAGACGCAGCAATTGGAAAGTACGGCCCTGTGGCAGGTTCTGCTGGAATTGCCCACCTACAGCAACCACCTTTTGGGGCGCTCCAGAATCCCGCAGCATTTTCAGCAGCAGATGGATGGATTCCGCCAGCGGAGCCAACGTAGACGCCCAGCGGTGCAGGTCGGCCTGACGCACTTCCGGGCTTCGGTGTTGCCAGGCGAAGTACGCTGGCAGGTCAAATTCGCACGTACCGCCCGGAATACCGACCCGACTGCGAATGCTCATCAGCCAGTCGTTCTCTGTCAGGGACTGGCCTGCCTTGCCGGACAAGCCATTGAGGGCAGAAAAACAGCCTTCGAACTGGTCGATCACCTTGTCCAGCACACTTTCAGCAATGGCAGGGTTGCCACGGTATCCGTTGAGAATCTGCTTTTGTTTTTCGAGGTCCTTGAGGACATCGGACTTGAGGTCCGCGCGGGCTCCCACATCCATCACTTCGAAGATGGTGGCCAGGGCGAAATGGTGGTCCAGTGGCTCGGAACGCGCCATCAGCGTGGCCAGGCGCAGGAACAGGTGCTCCAGTCGCAAGTAGGTGCGAATGCGCTCGTTGAAGGGGTATTCGTAAAGGATCACGCTGATATTTCCGGTGCCCGAATCATAGCCCGAACTGAGGGGCAATTTCTGCAGTCAGGCGGGCCAACGTATCGATGGAAATGCCGTCGTTGAACAGTACGACATCGGCGGCGGCCAGCCGTTGCGAACGTGTGGCTTGCGCCACGATGATCTTCTCCACATCGGCGGGTAGCAACCCGTTTCGGCTTGCGACACGGGCCACCTGGGTCGACTCCAGGCAGTCCACTACCAGTATCCGGTGCAGGCTTTTGCGCCAGTGCCCGGACTCCACCAGCAGCGGAATATCAAAAACAATGCAGGCAGCACCGGTGGTGTCTGCATGCTGAGCCAGCGTGGCAATCTCGATGCCGACCAGCGGGTGAACGATGCCTTCCAAGCGGGCTTTGGCGGATGGGTCGGTGAAGACACGCTTGCGCATGGCATCGCGATCCAATGCACCAGATGCGTCGATGGCCTCCGGCCCAAAGGCTTCGGCAATCGGTACTATGGCTTTTCCACCGGGGGCTGTTGCTGCACGTGATATGGCATCCGCATCAATCAATACCGCGCCACGTTCTACCAGTAGCCGGGCTACCGTACTCTTGCCGCTGCCAATGCCGCCTGTCAGGCCCAATCGCAGAGCCACCACGGTCAGAGGCCTACGGCTTGGCGCAGAGTGCCCGGGCCGAAAATCAGGGCAGTGAAACCGGCACCGGCAAGAAAGGGGCCAAATGGCACATAGCCACCCTCGCGCAGGCTGCTGTTGAACTTCATGGCAATGCCAATGATGGCGCCGATGACGGAGGCCATCAGAATGATGGGAATCAGTGTCTGCCAACCGAACCAGGCCCCCAGAGCGCCAAACAGTTTGAAGTCACCAAATCCCATGCCCTCCTTGCCGGTTACCAGCTTGAATGCCCAATACACCAGCCAGAGGGACATGTAGCCTGCGACCGCACCCCACAGTGACGAACTCAATGTGACCGGGATCCATTGCATGGCGGCAGCCACCATGCCAAGCCATAGCAACGGCAAGGTCAAATCGTCAGGCAGTAGTGTGGTGTCCCAGTCAATCAGCGCCAGAGTCAGCAAGGTGGCGGCAAAAACGCACCATGCGGCTCCTGTGGCAGAGGCGCCCCAGCGCCAGGTACAAAAGAAAAACAAAGCTCCGGTCGCCAGTTCCACAAGGGGGTATCGCACGCTGATGCCTGCCTTGCAGGAGGAGCATTTCCCGCCCAGTGCAAGGTAACTCACGACGGGAATGTTTTCATACCAACGTATCTGGTGTCCGCAATGCGGGCAGCGAGACCGCGGAACCATCAGGTTGAACGGCTCGGCTGCCGGCAACTCCTTGCCAGACAGTTCTGCACATTCCTGCGTCCACTGACGCTCCATCATCTTGGGCAGGCGGTGCACCACCACATTGAGAAAACTGCCGATGAGCAAGCCCAGAAGGCCTATGAGGCTGGCGTCCAGCCATTGCACGCCGGACAGCATCAAACCACTTGACCCAGTTTGAAGATAGGCAGGTACATGGCCACCACGATGCCACCAATGATGGTGCCCAGAATCACGATGATGATGGGTTCCATCAGGCTCGAAATACCAGCCACCATGTCGTCCACTTCGGATTCGTAAAAGTCTGCTGCTTTGCCCAGCATGTGGTCAATGGAGCCGGACTCTTCGCCAATGGCGCACATCTGCAGCACCATGGATGGAAACAGGTTGGCGTTGGTCATGGCAGCTGTCAATGCAGTACCTGTGGATACTTCCTGCTGGATCTTCTGAGTGGCAGTGAAATACACAATATTCCCGGCGGCACCGCCCACGGAGTCGAGGGCTTCAACCAGCGGCACGCCAGCAGCAAACATGGTGGAAAGCGTTCGCGTCCATCGCGCAATGCAGGACTTGTCGACCAACACGCCAAAGATGGGTAGCTTGAGCATCAGGCGGTCCATGAAAGCCTGCACCTTTTCATTGCGTTTCCAGGCTTGCAGGAAAAAGTACACCCCCCCCCCAATGCCGCCAAAGATCAGGTACCAATAACTGATAAAAAATTCGCTCATGGCGATCACGATCAGTGTGGGCGCAGGCAACTCACCGCCAAAAGACGTGAACACCTGTTTGAAGGACGGAATCACAAAAATCATGATCACCGCAACCACCACAAACGCCACGATCAGAACGGTGATGGGATACATCAGTGCCGATTTGATCTTGGACTTGATCGCCTCGGTCTTTTCCATGTAGACCGCCAGCCGGTCCAATAGCTGGTCCAGAATACCGGCGGTTTCACCGGCTTCCACCAGATTGCAGTACAGGTTGTCGAAGTACAGGGGGTACTTACGGAAAGCAGAACTCAAGGACGTTCCGGTTTCCACATCCGATCGGATGTCGTTGAGCAGCTTGGTCACACTGGGGTTCGGGTTTCCCCGGCCCACAATGTCAAAAGCCTGGAGCAAGGGCACACCCGCCTTCATCATCGTAGCGAGCTGGCGCGTAAAGATAGCCAGATCTTTGGGCTTGATCGATTTGCCGGAGCGCATCCGGCGCTTCTTGATCTTCGTGGGAGTGACCCCTTGTCTGCGCAGCGACGCCTTGACCTGGTTCTCACCCGCTGCGCGAATCTCGCCACGGACCTGCTTTCCGTTGCGGTCTTTGCCTTCCCATTCAAAGACAGCGTCTTTGTTGTCTGCAGCCTTCGCTGATGTAGCCATAGAGTCCCTTGGGTTGCGCTTTATTCGTTAGTTACGGCAAGCACTTCTTCCAGTGAAGTGAGCCCCTGTTTCACCTTGAGCAAACCGGATTGTCGCAAAGAGCGTACACCCTCCAGCTCCGATTGGGCAGCGATGTCCAGAGCACTGCCATCACGCAGAATAATCTGCTGAATTGCTTCAGTAATAGGCATGACCTGGTAGATACCCACCCGTCCCTTGTAGCCCAGATTGCACATGGAGCAACCCACGGGGCGGTATGGGCGCCAGGTGCCGTCCAGATCAGACTCCTTGAACCCGGCGTCGCGCAAGGCTTCCATGGGAATGTCGGTGGGCGCACGGCAGTTCAGGCAAAGGCGGCGGGCCAGACGCTGTGCAGTGATCAAAATAACACTGGACGCAATATTGAAAGGCGCAATGCCCATATTGCGCATGCGCGTCAGCGTGGTGGGGGCGTCATTGGTATGCAGGGTGGATAACACCAAATGGCCCGTTTGCGATGCCTTGATGGCGATGTCCGCCGTTTCCAGGTCACGGATCTCACCCACCATGATGATGTCCGGGTCCTGGCGCAAGAAAGACTTGAGTGCGGCGGCGAACGTCAAACCGGCTTTCTCGTTCACATTGACCTGGTTGACGCCTGGCAAGTTGATTTCTGAAGGATCTTCAGCGGTGGCAATGTTGACACCTGGCTGATTCAACAGGTTCAGGCAGGTGTACAGCGAAACCGTTTTTCCCGAGCCTGTAGGGCCAGTGACCAGAATCATTCCGTAGGGTCTTGCGATGGCTTTAAGAAGCCGCTCCTTCTCATCCGGGTCATATCCGAGGGCGTCAATTCCCAACTTGGCACTGTTAGGGTCCAGAATGCGGATGACGATCTTTTCACCAAAAAGAGTGGGAAGGGTACTGACGCGGAAATCAATGGCGCGGTCAGGCCCCACCTTGAGCTTCATCCGGCCGTCCTGCGGTACGCGCTTCTCGGAAATGTCCATGCGCGAAATCACCTTGATCCGCGAAGCCAGTTTGTCCTTGATTGCTACTGGAGGGCTGGCGATCTCTCTCAACTGGCCGTCAATCCGAAAGCGCACGCGGTAGGAGTTCTCGTACGGCTCAAAGTGCAAATCAGATGCCCGCATGCTGAAGGCATCCATCAGCATCTTGTGCAGGAATCGCACCACGGGAGCGTCTTCGACTTCGGCAGTAGTTGCTTGGGATGATTCGGAAATCGCTTCGGCAGCGTTTTCGTCAAACTCGAAGTCACCACCGATGATGTCTTCCATCGCTTCGGTGGCCGTCAAAGACGTCGATTCCACCAGTTTCGACAGTTTGTCGTACTCGGCGATGATCCAGTCCACTCCCATCTGGGTTGCGAACTTGATTCTTTCGGCTGCCCGCTGGTCTGATGGGTCGGCTGTGGCCACCATCAGGCGGTTGTTGCGTTTACTCAACACAACCAGCCTGTAGTCCTGGCAGATCTTCCCGTCCAGGAGCCCTTTGGGCAGGCGTTCGGGATCGACCGCATTCAGATCAATAAGCGGAGCGGCAAAGGCAACCGACAGCGTATGCGCCAAATCGGCTGGTGAAACTGAGCCACTGCCCACCAGTTCGGCAATGAAGCTGGATTTGTTGGCGACCGCCTTGCGATAAAGGTCTTCCGCAGAGCGCTGCCCCAGTTTGCCGGCGGCCACCAGCGCCCGCCCAATGCCTGGGAGGGCAACAGAGGCGGAATCAGAGGTAAGTGGTTCTACAGAAGCCATGCAATTGCGAGCATAAACGATGCGTGGAGCATAGTTAATCATCGCTGATCGGCTTGGCAAAGTAAATCCTCGCTTCCCATGCCCAAGGGCGGGCTTAAACTTCCAACAGTTTCTAAATACAAGGCGGTAGAACCATGATTTTCGTAACAGGCGGGGCAGGGTATATCGGCTCGCATACCTGTGTTGAGCTGCTCAACGCGGGTCATGACGTTACGGTTTATGACAATTTTTCCAATAGTTCCGTCGAATCCATTGCGCGCGTGCAACGGATATGCGGAAGAAACGTCCATTTGGTGCAGGGTGATATCCGCGATGGCGATGCTTTGACCAAAGCGCTGTCGGATAGCAAAGCGACTTCTGTGGTGCACTTTGCTGGCCTAAAGGCCGTGGGTGAATCGGTGCAGAAGCCGCTGCTGTACTACGACAATAACGTGACTGGTACGCTGCGCCTGCTGCAGGCCATGCAGGCGTGTGACGTCAAAACGCTGGTGTTCAGCTCCTCTGCGACCGTTTATGGCGACCCGCAGCAGCTCCCCATTCCTGAAACCCATCCCCTGTCCGCTACCAACCCGTATGGCCAGACCAAGCTGGTCATTGAGGGTATCTTGCGGGATCTGTACCAGAGCGACCCCACTTGGCATATCGGCATATTGCGGTATTTCAACCCGGTGGGTGCACATACCAGCGGACTGATTGGCGAGGACCCTCGGGGGATTCCCAACAACCTGCTGCCCTTTGTTGCGCAGGTGGCGGTTGGACGGCGCGAGTTTCTCAATGTGTGGGGCAACGACTATGCCACCCCCGACGGCACCGGCGTGCGGGACTATATCCATGTGGTTGACCTAGCCCAGGGGCACCTTAAAACGCTGGAGTACTTGGCCCAAAGCCCGCAGTGCGTCGCCATCAACCTCGGTACAGGCGTGGGCTACAGTGTGCTTGACATGGTGCGAGCCTTCGAGCAGGCCAGTGGCTGCCCCGTGCCTTACCGGGTTGCGCCCCGCAGGCCGGGAGACATTGCTGCCTGCTACGCCAGTCCCGATGCTGCGCTTCAATTGTTGGGCTGGAGCGCCAGCCGCACCTTGGCGGACATGTGCCAGGACGCTTGGCGCTGGCAATCCGATAACCCGCGGGGATATTTGGCAAGCTGAAACGTGGTTTTGGAAGCAGATATAGATCCAAATTAGTCCGAACGGACTATTGCGATGCCTACGTGCCATCGGCACACTTGCTTACAAGTTGGGAATGTCCCAAGCAGCCGGTAGTCCACCAATCTTTACCACCTAGGGGAAAACATGAATATTTCTAAAAGTCTTGTAGCAGCTGCTTTGTCAGTTGCTTCGGTCGGCGCATTTGCCGACGTAACAGTGTTGGGTACAACATTTGCACAGGGTGCTTCTTCAAAGTCCACCGCAATCGGAACTTTTACTGCTAATGGTGGGACGTTTGACTTTAAGAGTCCTTCCATTGGTACTTATCAAGGCGTGGGAATTTCAGGAGCAACCAAAGGTGAAATTGACAAAGGAGAGTCAATCGTCGGAACGTTTAATGACGTCTACAAAATCACCCAGTTTACCGTTGGCCTCTTATTTGACGGCCCTGAATTTGGTGATGTACAGGAAGTAGCTAAGGTTTCTGTGCAGTTCCAGAACAATTCTTGGGCAGATTATTTCCTTACCTCGACATATACCAGCACTGCAGGTCTTAGCGCAACTTGGTCTAATCTTGCGTCCGGCGCTGTTACCAATTTGTCGCCGGCTACTACATCTACGTATGGGGTCTGGAGTGTTCTGAATCCTTTTGGTTCTAACATGATTAAATCAATTGCCTTCACAGCAGTTGATGGTCTTTGCGGCACTAGTGTTAATTGCACTAACCAATCTGATTTTTCTTTGGTTAGCGTTACTGCAGTTCCAGAAGTTGAAACCTACGCCATGATGTTGGCCGGTCTGGGCTTGATGGGTACCATCGCCCGTCGCCGCAACAAATCCAAAGCAGTCTAATTATTTCTGCCTTATGAAAAAGGGCTTGCCGCAGGGCAAGCCCTTTTTTGTTTATTCTTGTAACAGCTCCCCCATTTGGGGGATGTAAATGTCACACAATATGGATAACATCCAAAGTTGTTCATTCTTGCTTGTCCATCCATGCTCTTGCTCTCTCGCGACGAAATCGAACCTACAGCGGAAGATCTGGGGAAGTTCTTTGCCTTGGTTCACGAGGTTCTGGGGGTTCGCAAGCATGTAGATCTGATGCATTGGCTTCAAGGAGACTTGCAACAGTATTTGCCGCACGAAATTCTGATAGCAGCATGGGGCGATTTTCACCGGGGCGTTATTCACTACGACGTAGTTTCATCCTTTCCGGGAGTTCGTTCTGAGAATGCGATGGCCGAAACTCTGGCGCCATTGCTGACGGGTCTTTTCAATCGTTGGATTGTCCAGGACCGCAAACCTTTTGCGCTCAATGTGGGGCATGATGGTTTTGCCTGGGAAAGTGCTGTCAGCCCCGGTCCTATTGCCGAGGCCATGCGAACCATGCGCTCATCTCTGGTGCATGGCATCAATGATCAACGTGGCCGACACGATTGTTTGTATGTATTCTTTAGCAGGCATCCCAAGCGTCGGCGCAATGAACCCAATGCGCTGAAAGTATTGCTGCCGTACATCGTCGTCCCTGCAAAACCTCTGCACCCCGCATGA